>Ga0126381_100000071_pt1 | contig 118253 bp, 110 predicted proteins | sample PanSoiMetPlot_28_FD_96465 | JGI IMG/M metagenome (GOLD analysis project Ga0126381, IMG submission 96465) | Tropical forest soil microbial communities from Panama - MetaG Plot_28 | ecosystem: Environmental > Terrestrial > Soil > Tropical forest > Bulk soil | place: Panama | collected 2016-02-17 | reverse complement strand
GGGTCAGGAAAAGCGAGCCTTTGGCTGCGAGGATGCCGATATCGACCGGTCCGATCGCGCCCGAGGACTGGCCGAACGACACCATCAGCCCAAGCGGCGCGAGACAGTCGAGCGACTTGTAGAACGTGTCCTTGCCGACCGAATCGTAAACGACCGGCAGTTTCTTGCCCTGCGTCAACTCACCGGCGCGGGCGGCGAAATCTTCGCGTCGATAAAGGATCGGGTGGTCGCAACCATGTCGCTTGGCGAGCGCCGCTTTCTCCTCGTCGCCAACCGTGCCGATCACCGTGGCGCCGAGATGCTTGGCCCATTGGCAGACGATGAGCCCGACCCCGCCGGCCGCGGCATGGATCAGGATTGTCTCGCCGCGCTTTACCGGATGGGTTCGGCGGACGAGATACCACGCCGTCATACCCTTCAGCATCATCGCAGCGGCATGCTGGTCGGTGATGCCGTCGGGCACCGGGACGAGGCGGTCGGCCGGCATGACACGCTCCTCGGCGTAGGCGCCGATCGGCCCGCCGGCATAGGCGACGCGGTCGCCTGCTTTCAGATCGCGGACGCCGGGGCCAACCTCCTCGACGACGCCGGCGCCTTCCGAGCCGAGCCCGCTCGGCATCGGCAGCTGATAGAGGCCGCTGCGGTGATAGGTATCGATGTAATTGAGCCCGACGGCCGTGTGACGGAGCCGTACTTGGCCTTGGCTGGGCTTGCCGACTTCAACCTGCTGCCATTCCAGGACTTCAGGACCGCCGGTCTTTGCGAAACGGATAGCGTGCGCCATTCCTTCCTCCTTCCTGCTAATGGTGTAGACCATGTCCAGAGTCGAGCTTTGCATCACCGGGCTCGGGCAGCACCAAGAATACCTCGCGCCAGCCGGGAAAGCCCTTCAATTTGAGCAAGCCGATGCTGGCGACTTCCCAGCGCTTCGTGCGCCGCGACAGGATGCCAGCTACCTCCTCACTGCAAAGCACGTAGTTCTGCAGGGGAAACTGCTCGGGCGGGATCGGATTCAGCGCAGCGGGAAGTGAAGCGCGCGTGATCTCCTCGATCCGGAAGGCCATCGAAATGTGCGGTCCCTCGCGGTCATTTGGTACGACATCGACCTCGCCCAGATGCACCGCACACCGGAGATTCAAGGCGCGCTCCTCGGAAACCTCTTGGTTGCGCATCAGGGTTCGGAGCAACAGTTCGAACACCGCCTCGACCGCGCGGATGGCGGCCATCTCCGCAGATTGCGGATCATAGAAAGCGAGAAGATAGCCGGCACCGGTGCTCCTGACACAACGCAGCCCGCGGCTTTTCCCGACCTCGCCGACCAAGGTTCGAAGGTCGCGAAGCGAATGGCGGCCGACCGCATACCATCCGAACAGATGCTGGTGAGGGTCGATTCGACGAGATCAATGATGACGATTGCTTCGGTGACGACCTGCGGTAGGGGTTCGGCGTCGCTCGCGGCCATTCGCCCCGGCCCTATAAGGAGAGCAGATCCAGGCGCCGGAATTCCACGTCCCCGACTTGTTTGAAAGCGCGAATCTCGCTCGCTCCGGCACGCGACCGGTAAGCGGCTGGCAGACGTTGCAGCGCAGCCAGCGAAATGACCGCCTCGTTTGGTTGTGCGAGGTCGCTCAAGCGTGCGGCCACGGTCACGTCCTTACCATGTACATCATTGCCATAGGATGTCTCGATGTAAAGAACGTCAATGTACGCTGAATTTGAACCCCTCTAGTCGTCCAACAAACGTGGCGTTTTGCGATAACAGGTTCTGTACCGCAATCACAACCGGCATAACATCGTCGATATTCTCGAAGGCCGCCAGAAAAGCGTCGCCCGAAAACTTGATCATCAGGCAGTGATGTTCGCTCGTTAGGCGGCCAGCCTGCTCGCGGAACTCACGGAGCACAGTGGCGACGATAAGATCACCTTCATAGGCCACCAGGCGAGTGCTGCCGGCAACATCACAAACCAGCAGCGCCAGCGGCTTTCTGAGAGGAGCTTCGGCTTCCATGTCCTCCGTCTCTACCCACACTGCGGTGCGCCGCCAGCCGGAACCGTTAGCGCGATCCGGTGAGCCTGTCGAGCAAGGTCTTTGCATCCATGATTGGCATTGAGCAGACCGGTCCTTCGCACACATAGGCAACCGGCTTGCCATCGATCATGCCTTTGCCGAAAGCCGGATGAGTTGTCGGCAGTGACGCCCCCGGCGGCAATGTGAGCACTATCCGGTTCGGCAGCGAGATGCCGTAGGCGGCGCGAAGCAGGGATTGGAACGCTCCGTCTGCCTTGTCGCCGACCACCATTACTTGCAGCGGCGGCTTCTGCAGGACTTCGATATTGTTCAGCAATGTCGCGAGCGGGAAGAAGTTGCGCGCGATTTCGCCGGAGAACGCCTCGACGATCGCCTCCGCGCGTCGTCTGTAATCTTCTTCACCGGTCAGGGTAGCAACGTGTGTCAGCACGCCGACGAGCGTGCCGTTACCGGCAGGGACGGCGGAATCGGCGGCGGTTTTCGCGCGCGCGATCAGCCCCCTCGTGTCATCCGCGGCGAAGAAATAGCCGCCCGCGGCCCCGTCCCAATAATGCCGATCGAGGATCGCGAGCCAGTCGCGCGCTTGCTGCAGAAACTCATCGCCGCCGGTCGCCTCGTGCAGCGCAAGCGCGGCGCGGCACAGATTGGCATAGTCATCCACGCTCGCCGGGTGCCGGGCGCGGCCGGCCCGCGAGCTGTGAAGCAGACGGCCGTCGGCGCCGGTCATCTGCGTGTAGATGAAACCGAAGGCGCTGCGCGCCGTCTCGATCCATTCCTGCCGCTCGAAAACGAGCCCAGCATTCGCCATCGCCGCGATCATCAGTCCGTTCCAGTCGGCCAGCACCTTGTCGTCCCAGCCTGGCCGCACGCGGCCCGCGCGTGCTTGGAACAAAAGAGCGCGACAGCCCGCCAGCTCGCGCTCGGTTCCCGCATCGGCCAAGTCGGGCGCGTTCGAGCGGTTGAGGATCGTCTTTCCCTCCCAGTTGCCCTCTGGCATGACATCGTAGAGCCGCTTGAACAACGCGCTGCGTTCGCCGAGCACCGTATCGATCTCGGCCTCGGTCCAGACATAGAATTTGCCCTCTTCGTGCTCACTGTCGGCGTCGAGGCTGCTCGCGAAGCCCCCCTCGGGGGTCCGCATCTCGCGGATGATCCAACCGAGCGTCTCAGCGATCCGGTCGCGGTAAAGCGGGTGTTTCGTCTCCTGCCACACCAGTGTCATCAGATCGACGAGTTCCGCATTGTCGTAGAGCATCTTCTCGAAGTGCGGCACGAGCCAGCGGGCGTCGGTCGAGTAGCGCGCGAACCCGCCGCCGAGATGGTCATAGATCCCGCCTTGGCACATCGCGTCGAGCGCCTTTGTAACCGCGTCGCGATAGGGCGCCTGCCGCGTGCGCTTCCACGCGCGCCACAGCAATTCGAGGATCCGCGTCTGCGGGAATTTCGGCGCCGTGCCGATACCGCCGTGGAGCGGGTCGGCCTCGCGCAACAGCCGCCCGGCCATGCGCTCGAGCAGTTCCGTCCCGATCGCGCCGCCACGTTCCGGCCGGCCAAGCCGCTGCAGCGCATCACGCAGGGCGACGACGTTCTTTGCGACCCTGTCATGGTCGCGCGCATAGGCGTCGCTCAGCGCTTCGAGGACCTGCGGGAAACCGGGCCGCCCCCAGCGCGGCTCCGGCGGGAAATACGTGCCGCCCCAGAACGGTTCGCTGTCAGGCGTCAGGAATATCGTCAATGGCCAGCCGCCCTGCTCACCCATCAGCGCCAGCGCATGTTGGTAAATTGTGTCGAGGTCGGGCCGCTCCTCGCGATCGACTTTGATGTTGACGAAAAGCTCGTTCATCCGCCTGGCGATTTCGGGATTTTCGAAGCTCTCGTGAGCCATCACATGACACCAATGGCACGCCGCATAGCCGATTGAGAGCAGGATGGGCTTGTTGGCGGCCTTCGCGGCGGCGAGTGTCTCCTCACTCCAAGGCTGCCAATGCACGGGGTTGTCCTTGTGCTGGAGGAGATAGGGGCTGGTCTCGTCGCCGAGGCGGTTACGGTCCATGAGGGCTCCCGGTGATCTGCTTTGCGGCAGCGGCATTGCTGCGTGCCGCTCGACGGGTTAGGTTCTCTCGCCCATCTTAGACCGAGAACGGTGGATCGCGTCACCCGCTCCGCCACCGGCAACAATAAAGGAGAATTCGTATGGCAAGTGCGCCGGCCGACCCGCCGCTATTCTACAGCCGCCACATCTTCATGTGCACCAATGTGCGGCCCGAGGGTCACCCGCGCGGCTGTTGCACCGCCCGCGCCGCGGCAGGCGGGGGTGTCGAGAAAATGCGTGCTTACATGCGCGAAAAGTCCCGGCAATTGGGCATTGAGAACATTCGCTGCAACGCCTCGGGCTGCCTCGACCGCTGCGAGTTCGGCCCCAACATGGTGATTTACCCTGAGGGCGTGTGGTACCGCTACGAATCCCAACAGGACATCGACGAGATCATCGAGACGCACCTCAAAAACGGCGGCAGGGTAGAGCGGCTGATGCTGATGCCCGACCAATTGCCGCCAAAGCACTGAGGGCCGGCAAGGCGCGTTCCGACACGATCTTTGCCCCGGCGACGGCGGCGGGGCGCGCCGCAATCGCGGTATTGCGGGTCTCGGGACCGGAGGCCGGCCGCGCGACTTCGCTGCTCACGGGAAGCTTGCCTCCGGCGCGCTTGGCGCAGCGGCGCCGGCTGATCGACCCGGAAAGCGGCGAGCGGCTTGACGACGGATTAGTCCTGTGGTTTCCGGCTCCGAATAGCTTCACCGGCGAGGATATCGCCGAACTGCACCTGCACGGCAGCCGCGCCGTGCTGGCCGCAGTTACGGAGGCGCTCCGTCGACTGGGATTGCGCCTCGCCGAGCCCGGTGAATTCACCCGCCGTGCCTTTTTCAACGGCAAGCTCGATCTGTTACAGGCCGAGGCGATCGCCGATCTCGCCGCGGCGGAGACCGAGGCGCAGCGTCGTCAGGCGTTACGCCAGCTCGACGGTGAGCTCGGCGGTCTTTATTACGGCTGGCGCGACCGCCTCACCCGGATCCTCGCGCATCTCGAGGCCGCGATCGATTTTCCCGACGAAGACCTGCCGCCCGAGATCGAAGTGCGCCTTCTCGACGAAAGCGCCGATCTCGCTGCTGAGATCGAGCGCCATCTCGCCGACGGGCGCCGTGGTGAAAGACTGCGCGACGGCATCATGGTCGCGATCCTGGGCCCGCCAAATGCCGGAAAATCAAGTCTTCTCAATATGATAGCGCGCCGCGAGGCGGCCATCACCTCACCGATCGCCGGCACGACGCGCGACATTATCGAAGTGGCGATCGACCTCAACGGCTACCCGGTCGTACTCGCCGACACCGCGGGGTTGCGCGACAGCGCCGATTTGATCGAACAGGAGGGGCTGCGGCGCGCCCTGCGGCGCGCCAAAGAGGCAGAGATCAGGCTTTTCGTCTTCGAAGCCGCGCAGCCGGCAGATGCGCGCGGTGCCGCGCCCTGGCCGGGGCCCGATACGCTGCTCGTCGCGAACAAGATCGACCTCCTCACGGCGGCCCAACGCGATCTCCCTAACGGCGCATTCCCGATCTCGGCGCTGACTGGGGAAGGCGTCGATGCGTTGCTTAACTCGCTCGGCGACCGCGTCGCAGAAAGCTATCGGATTGAGGCGCCGATCTTAACCCGCGCCCGCCACCGCGAAGCCTTGGAAGACGCGGTCGCGGCGTTGCGCCGCTCGCTTTCCGCCCCCCTTCCCGAATTGCGCGCTGAAGATCTGCGCCTCGCCTTGCGCAGCCTCGGCCGCATCACCGGCGCTGTCGATGTCGAGGACCTGCTCGACATCATCTTCCGCGACTTCTGCATCGGAAAGTAAGCTGATGGCGACGAGATTGCTTCGTCGCTTAGCTTCTCGGATGACCGATCGGGTCGTCATTGCGAGCGCAGTGAAGCAATCTCGTTGAGCTAGTTTCACGTGAAACCTCGACACCGCGTGGCGCGCTCCATACATTCCCGCGCCATGAACGGGTCCTATGACGTGATAGTGGTCGGGGGCGGGCATGCGGGGTGCGAGGCAGCGGCTGCGGCGGCGCGGGTAGGGGCGCGCACGCTGCTGCTGACGCATCAGCGCGCGACGATCGGCGAGATGTCGTGCAACCCGGCGATTGGCGGGCTCGGCAAGGGCCATCTCGTGCGTGAGATCGACGCGCTCGACGGCGTCATGGGCCGCGCGATCGACCGGGCGGGGATCCAATTCCGCATCCTCAACCGCAGCAAAGGCGCGGCGGTGCGCGGCCCGCGGGCGCAGGCCGACCGTAAGCTTTACCGTCGCGCAATGGGCGAATTGCTCGCCGAAACCGCGGGCCTCGACATCCTCGAGGGCGCGGCCGAGGATCTGCTGCTCGACGATGGGGGCCGTGTCGGGGCGCTCGTGCTGGGCGACGGCCGGAGGATTGCCGCAGGCCGGGTTGTGTTGACGACTGGCACGTTCCTCAACGGTCTCATCCACATCGGCGGAGAGAAGATCCCGGCGGGTCGGGTCGGCGAGCGGCCTTCCCTTGGCCTGTCGCGAACGCTCGCCCGTTTCGACTTTGCGCTTGGCCGGCTCAAGACCGGCACGCCGCCGCGACTAGACGGACGCACGATCGACTGGGCCGGGCTCGATGTGCAGCCAGGCGACGACCCGCCGCCGCCTTTCTCGTTTATCACCGACCACATTGCGACGCCGCAGGTCGTCTGCCACATCACGACGACGACCTCGGCGACGCATGCGGTGATCCGCGCCAATCTCGACCGCTCGCCGATGTATTCGGGGCAGATCTCGAGCATCGGTCCGCGCTATTGCCCGTCGATCGAAGACAAGATCGTGCGCTTCGCCGATCGCGAGAGCCACCAGATCTTCCTCGAACCGGAAGGGCTCGACGACGACACGATCTACCCCAACGGCATCTCGACCTCTTTGCCGCGCGAAGTGCAGGAGGCGATGCTGCGGACTATCCCTGGCCTCGAGCGAGCAGCGATGCGGCGCCCCGGTTATGCAATCGAGTACGATTTCGTCGATCCGCGCGAGCTCTACCCAACGCTCGAAACCCGACGACTTCCGGGCCTTTTTTTGGCGGGCCAGATCAACGGCACGACGGGGTATGAAGAAGCCGCCGCGCAGGGTCTCATCGCGGGCCTCAACGCCGCCCTCACTGCCTCCGGCGCCGACCCGCTCGTGCTCGACCGCGCCGATGGGTATATCGGGGTGCTGATCGACGATCTGGTCACGCGCGGCACCAGCGAGCCGTACCGCATGTTTACCTCGCGCGCCGAATACCGGCTCTCGCTACGCGCCGACAATGCCGACCAGCGGCTGACGCCGATCGGGTTGCGGCTGGGTTGTGTCAGTTGGGAGCGCGAACAGCGCTTCACCGCAAAAGTCGCAGCGCTCACCAAGGCGCGCCGGCGGCTCACGGAACTTCGCATGACCCCGCCGGCATTGCACCGGCACGGAATCGCCGTCAACGAGGACGGCATTCCGCGCAGCGCGGCGGAGTTGCTCGCCCGTCCCGGGATCGACATGGCGCGGCTCGCGCAGGTTTGGCCGGAGCTCGGGGGGGTGCCACCCGCGATCGCCGAGCAGCTCGAAATCGACGCGCGTTACGCCGGTTACCTCGAGCGCCAGGAGCGGGATATTGCCGCCTTCCGGCGTGACGAGGCGTTGCTGCTGCCGCAGGACCTCGATTATGCCTCAGTCGGAAGCCTGTCGCGCGAAATCTCTGACAAGCTCGCCGCTGCGCGACCGGCGACGCTCGGCGCCGCGGCGCGCATCTCCGGCGTCACGCCGGCCGCGCTCGTCGCGTTGCTGAAGCACGTGAAGCGGCGTGCCGCGTGAGACCCCACTCGGACCCGAAGGCTTCGCCGAGCTCTTCCCTGTTTCACGTGAAACACTCTCCCGCCTTCAGACTTATGCCGACCTGCTGATCCGCTGGTCGGCGCGCATCAACCTCGTCGGCCGGGAGACATTGCCCGATCTTTGGCGGCGCCACATTCTCGATTCGGCGCAGCTGCGTCCGATGAGCCCCGATTCGGCGCGCAGCCTTATCGATCTTGGCAGCGGTGCCGGGTTTCCTGGCCTGGTGCTCGCGATCCTGGGGGTTCACGGCGTCGAGCTTGTCGAGGCGGATTCGCGAAAATGCGCGTTTATGCGCGAGGCGGCGCGCAGCACCGGCGCTGAAGTGATGATCCGCCCCTGCCGCATCCAGGCGGTGCCGTCGCACGCCGTGGATGTCGTTACCGCCCGCGCCTGTGCGCCGCTTCCCCGCCTGCTCGAATTTGCGCGGCCGTTCCTTGCGGCGCACACCGTCTGCTTGTTCCCGAAGGGCGAGCACTTCGCTGAGGAATTGACGCTCGCGCGCGGAGGCTGGACAATGGGGGCGTCGGTCGAACAGAGCCTGTCCGACCGGCGGGGGGTCATTCTTCGCTTAGAGCAGGTCGTCCGTGAGCCTCGCCGCCGCTGAGGCCCAGCCGCGCACGATTGCGGCTGCGCGCCGCGCCCGCATCGTCGCGCTCGCCAATCAGAAGGGCGGCGTCGGCAAGACGACGACCGCGATCAACTTAGCGACAGCGCTGGCAGCCGCCGGCCATGGCGTGCTGCTGATCGATCTCGATCCGCAGGGCAATGCGAGCACCGGGCTCGGGATCGACCGGCCGGCGCGCCCGGTGACGAGCTATGAGCTGATCCTCGGCGAGGCCGAACTCGAGGGGGCGATCGTCGCGACCGCGATTCCCCGCCTGTCTATCGTCCCAGCCTCGCAGGACCTCGCCGGGGCTGATTTCGAATTCGCCGCGCGCGAGCGGCGCGAATTTCTGCTGAGCCGAGCCATTCGCAGCCGGGTGCGCGGCTATGACGAGGTGCTTGTCGATTGTCCGCCGTCATTGAACCTGCTGACGATCAATGCGCTCGTCGCCGCCGATTCGGTGCTGGTGCCATTGCAATGCGAATTCTATGCGCTCGAAGGTTTGAGCCAGCTGATGCGTACGATCGAGCGGGTTCAGCGGGCGCTTAATCCGCGGCTCGAATTACAGGGCGTCGTGCTGACGATGTATGACCAACGCAACAATCTCTGCGACCAAGTCGCCGCCGATGTCCGCGGACATCTCGGCAACAAAGTCTTTGATACGATGATCCCGCGCAATGTGCGGATCGCAGAGGCGCCTTCCCACGGCAAGCCAGTGCTGATCTACGACCACAGCTGCGCCGGCTCGCAAGCTTATATCCGGCTCGCTGCGGAGATGCTGCGGCGCGCCGGAGCGACGGCGCGATGAGCGAGCGCGCGAAACGTCGCCAGCTCGGCCGCGGCCTCGCGGCGCTGTTCGGCGAGGCGGAAATCGGCGGCGTTGCCGAAACCGCGGCGTCGCGGCGCGTGCCGATCGAGCTGATCCGGCCCAGCGCGTTCCAGCCGCGCCGCCGCTTTGCCGAAGCGGAGCTCGACGCGCTCGCGCAGTCGATCCGCGAGAAAGGTATCCTGCAACCGCTGCTGGTGCGCCCTTTTGCTGGCGAGGAGGCCGAGTTCGAACTGGTCGCCGGCGAGCGGCGCTGGCGAGCGGCGCAGCGCGTCGGGCTGCACGAGGTGCCGGTAACGGTGCGCGCTTTCGCCGATTCCGAGGCGCTCGAGATCGCGCTCGTCGAGAACCTGCAGCGCGAGGATCTGTCGCCGCTCGAGGAGGCCGAGGCCTACAACCGGCTGATGGAGGAGTTCGGCCGCACCCAGGCGGCGCTTGCCGAGGCCGTCGGCAAGAGCCGCAGCCATGTCGCCAATACGTTGCGGCTCCTCTCATTGCCGGCCCCGGTGCGGCGCCGGCTCGAAGACGGCGAACTTTCCGCCGGCCACGCGCGCGCTCTCCTTGCCGCCCCGGACCCGGTAAAGCTCGCCGCCGAAGTCGTCCGCCGCGGCCTCAATGTCCGCGCGACCGAGCAGCTCGTGCAGCGCCGCGCCGCGGCGCCGCCGCCAAAGCGCCGGCGGCGTGACCCCGACATCTCAGCGCTCGAGCGCGACCTCGGCGCCCGTCTCGGTCTGCGCGTCACGCTCGAAGCCAAGAAGCGCGGCGGCGCGCTAACTTTACATTATGTGAGCCTCGACCAGCTCGACCGCGTGCTGGACCTACTGCGCGCCTGAGCGCGCGCCTCAGTTTTCGAGAATAAACGTCACCTCCATCGTCACGCGGTATTCATCGATTTTCCCGTTTTCGACGCTCGCCTTGTGCTCGATTACGTGAAGACCTGTGATGTTGCGGAGGGTCCTGCTCGCCCGCGCGAGCCCTTCGCGGACAGCGGCGTCGAAGCCCTCGGACGAGGCGGCGGTGATCTTCGAAACGCTTGCTACTGCCATCATTTCCTCCCTGGAAGCCAGCGGCCGAACTCTCGCTCTGCCGTCAACGAGGCGATGTTAACCGTTCGGACCGGGTTTCGCCACGGCTGGCAGCGAAAGGCCGGGCCGCCTGCGCCACCGCCAGCATTGCTTCACGGCAGATCGTCTCGGCGGGCAGCCCGGTCGTCTTCATCCGGAGTTCAGCCTTCATGATGCGGTCGAGCTGCGGCCGCAGCCGCGCCTCCGCCCACAGCGCGAGCTGCCGCCGGAAACCATCCTGCTGCTTGAAAAAGACCGGCGGGCGGGCGGTTCGGAGCACTTCCTCGAGGCTTGCCCCGGCCCCCAGCCGAGCGGCGAGCAGTTGCAATCGGTGGAGATGGCGCAACAGTGCCCGAATGACCGTAACGGGAGATTCCCCCTCCTGGAAGACGCGGCCCAGCACACGTTCGAGCCTCGGCGCATCGCCATCGGCCGTTGCCATAACTGCGTCGTCGAGTTCGAGCGCTGCGGTGTCGCTGACTGAAAGCCGCGCGTCGTCGAGCTCGATGCGCCCCCCATAGCCGGCATAAAGCGTGAGCTTTTCGAGTTCGGAGCGGGTCAGCAGGCGATCGCCCCCGAGGTGCCCGACAAGAAACAGCGTGGCGTCGCGGCTCGCGGTAATTTGGTGCTCGGCGAAGGTCTCGCGTATCACCACCGCCAGTTCGCGGGGCGTATCCGAATAGCATCCGACAGCAGCGCCGCCGCGCGCCGCCTCAAATACTCGCCGCAGCGCGGAGCGCGACGTCAAATCGCCTGCCTCGGCGACGACAAGCGCGTCTCCGGGCGTGTGATCGAGGAACTCCTCAAACAGCTTTGCGAGAGCATCGACAGCGCCCCGCACCCGCACAACACGCCGTCCGCCGCTCAAGCTCAGCTGTGCGGCTTCATCGCTAAGACGCGCGGGATCCGTTGCGACGACGGCGGCGCTCAGATCCGCAACTCGGAATGGGTCGGCGAGGTCGGGACAGATCGTGCGCGCAAGGGCGTCGGCGCGCTCGCGCACAAGCCCCGCATCCGGACCAAAGAACAACACCCCTCGGATCTCGGGATCGGGCCGTTGCAGAAATGCGGGAATGCGAGACGGCGCGAGCTTCATGGTTGCTCAGCCCGGCTTCGGGCCCTTTTCCGCGAGCCGTCGCTGCATGAACAGGTTAAGCCGTGTCACGATTTCCTGGTTCAATTCGGCGACGCTGCGCACCGCGGCATCATCTTCACCGACGATAGTCGAGTATTGGTTGGGGTTGAGATCGAAGGAGTTTCCGACGTGCATCGTGTTGTTGAGAAGTGCTCCGCCGCTCGCGAGGTCGCCCAGGACCATCGTCACGGTAACGTCGAGCTGGCCGAGCGTGGCGAGCCCTTGTGCCTGGATGCCCAAATTGCTCAAACGGACAACTGGCGTGATCCTGAGAACATAACGCGGCTTGGTGGGCTCACCGCTGGGGTTGAGCGAATTGCGCAACGCCATCTCGAGACGCTGGCCAAAGCGCTCGGGAATCGGGTCGACCCGGATCGCCCGGAGCTCCTCGTTGGCAGGGCCGGCTTCCGTGTCGGCGTAGAGCGGCGCCCAGCCGCAGCTTGACAACACCAGCGGCGTGGTTTGGAGAAGGATAGCGAGCGCCAAAAAGCCCCTCACCCCGACCCTTTCTCTGCTCGCGCAAGGCTGTCCGGGGAACCAAAAACGGTTGTGCTATCGCTATACCGGGCCAACCGAGAGCCGTTCGCGCGCGGGCCTGGCCCGGGCATCCACGCGCATCGCCGGTAAGACGGAGCCGCGGCTTGCGGCACGTGGATGGCCGGAACAAGTCCGGCCATGAACGAGTTTGGCGCTTTTGCGGGTGAGCGTGCTGAACAAAAGAGCCCGCATGAATTTCTCCGGACAGCCCTGCTGCTCGAGGCGAGAGGGAGAAAATTTCCCTCGCCTCGCTTGAGCGGGGAAAGCCCCCGGACGGCCGTCCGCCAAAGCGAGCGTTCCGGGGGCAGGGTGAGGGGCAATTTCACGCGACGATATTGACGACGCGGTTTGGCACGACGATCACTTTGCGCGGGGGGTGGCCATCAAGCCAGCGCAGCACCTGCGGCAGCGCCAGCGCGGCGCTCTCAATCGCTGTTTTGTCGCTGTCGCGCCCGATAGCGAGCGTGCCGCGCAATTTGCCATTGACCTGTACTGCGATCGTCACCTGCTCATCACGCGTGAGCTCGGGATCGGCCTTCGGCCAAGTCTGCTCGGCGACCAGCCCGCCGCCGCCGAGCGTCTCCCACATTTCCTCGGCAAGGTGCGGCATCATCGGCCCGAGCAAAAGCGCCAACGTCTCGAGGCCCTCACGATAGACCTCTGCAGCGCCCGGCTCGCCCGCGGGCAGTTCCTCGAGCGCGTTGCTTAATTCGCGGATCCGCGCGACCGCGCGGTTGAAGCGGAACTTGTCGAGATCGTCGGTGACCGCCGCGATTGTCTTGTGTATGGCGCGGCGCACCGCGACGAGCGCGGGCGGCAATGCTGCTGGGATTGGCGAGCCGTGCGGCGGCAACGCCACGGGCGGCTCGCTTACCATCCGCCACAACCGGTTGACATAGCGCCAGATCCCCTCGATCCCGGTCGCCGTCCATTCGAGGTCGCGTTCCGGCGGGCTGTCCGACAGCAGGTAGAGCCGCGCCGTATCGGCGCCATAGGTATCGACGATCGCATCGAGGCCGACGACGTTCTTCTTCGACTTGCTCATTTTCTCGTGACGGCCGGCGGTTACCGGGCGGCCTGCCTGGTCCACGATGCGCCCGTCGTCTTGCATCTCTACTTCTTCCGGGAACAGCCAATCGCCGCCCTCGCTCTGGTAGGTCTGGTGACAGACCATCCCTTGCGTGAAGAGACCGGCGAACGGCTCGTCCAGGTCAAGATAGCCGCACTGCCTCAGCGCGCGCGTGAAGAACCGTGAATAGAGCAAGTGAAGGACGGCGTGCTCGACGCCGCCGATATATTGGTCGACCGGCATCCAATAATCGACCGCCTCTCGCTCGAGCGTGACAGGGGCGCGCGCCGAACAGAAGCGCAGGAAATACCAGGACGAATCGAAGAAGGTGTCGAGCGTGTCGGTCTCGCGTTGTGCCGCCCCGCCGCAGCGCGGGCAATCGACATGTTTCCACGTCGCATGATGGTCGAGCGGATTGCCCGGCCGGTCGAACGAGACATCCTCCGGCAGCGTCACCGGCAAATCATTCTCGGGCACCGGCAGGATGCCGCAAGCCGGACAATGAACGAGCGGGATGGGACATCCCCAATAACGCTGCCGCGACACTCCCCAGTCGCGCAGCCGGTAGACCGTTGTTCGCTCGCCGCGGCCGAGCTTCTCCAGGCGCTCGCCGGCCACCCGTTTTGCGTCCGCCACCGAGAGCCCGTCGAGGAAGGCAGAGTTGAACGCTCTCCCGTCCTGCTCGACATAAGCGTCATCGCCAATCGTGAACGTCGCCGGGTCGGCGCGCGGGGGCAGTATGACCGGAATGACCGAAAGCCCGTATTTGCGGGCAAATTCGAGATCGCGCTGGTCGTGTGCGGGACAGCCGAAGATCGCGCCGGTGCCATACTCCATCAGCACGAAATTGGCGACGTAGATTGGGACCTGGCGGTTCTCGTCAAACGGATGGATCGCCGACAAACCCGTTCGGTAGCCGCGCTTCTCAGCGGTCTCGATCGCCGCCTCACTGGTGCTCATGCGGTTGCATTCGGCGATGAAGGCGGCGAGATCGGGATCCTTCTCCGACAGGCGCAAGGCCAGCGGATGGTTCGGCGAAACCGCCAGGAACGAGGCGCCGAACAGCGTGTCCTGGCGCGTTGTGAATACCTCGACATGCTCATCTTGACCGGCGATTTTGAAGAGAACGCGCGCGCCCTCGGAGCGGCCGATCCAGTTCTCCTGCATCAGCCGCACGCGCTCGGGCCAGCGTTCGAGACCGGAAATTGCGTCGAGCAATTCTTCGGTGTAGGCGGTAATCCGTAAAAACCACTGTGACAGGAGCCGTTTTTCCACAATCGCACCAGAGCGCCAGCCGCGCCCGTCGATCACCTGTTCATTGGCGAGCACGGTGCTCTCCACCGGATCCCAGTTGACCCAGGATTCCTTACGATAGGCGAGGCCAGTCGCCAAGAAGTCGAGAAAGATCTTCTGCTCGTGCCGGTAATATTCCGGATGGCAGGTCGCGATCTCGCGTGTCCAATCATAGGCGAAGCCCATCCGCTGCAGCTGCGCCCGCATCGTCGCGATGTTTTCGTAGGTCCAAACCGCCGGATGGACATGCTCGGCGATCGCCGCATTCTCGGCCGGCAGGCCGAAGGCATCCCAGCCCATCGGGTGCAGCACGTTGAATTCCTGCGCCCGCCGATAGCGCGCGACGAGATCGCCCATCGTATAGTTCCGTACATGCCCAACATGCAATTTGCCGGACGGATATGGGAACATTTCAAGAACGTAATACTTCGGCCGCCCGGGCTCGGCTGCCACCTCGAAGAGCCGCCGCTCGCGCCAGATGCGCTGCCATTTCGCTTCGCTTTCTCGGAAGTTATATCGCGACATGCTTGGGGATCTGGCCACGGTTGTGCCGGCGCGCAAGCCGGATGCGCTGCGCCGCCTTTGGAATGAATATCCTCAGCTTGGTGCGGCGGCCCACGCGCGCTTCAGCTGCCGCGCCCGGCTGAGGATCGCGTTTTCGAGATCAGTCTCGACCTGTCTTGCAATCGTCGTCTCGGCCCACTGTCCGTTCGGCTGACGTTGTTGGCGGTCTACTGTCACGGTCAGCGAGTCGGTATGCAGCGCCCGCGACAGGATGAAGACATTGATTCGGTAGCGGACGTTCGGGTCGCTTGGCGGCGAATACCAATCCGTCACAATCGAGCCCGTAAGCGGATCCTCGGAAGTGTATTTTACGAAATCGAGCGTGTCGTGCGCCGCCTGCCATAGAATCGGGCTCACCGTCCGGCCGGTCTGCGGACCCGGCTCCTTGACGGATTCTTTTTTGGCCAGACCGAGCACGGTGAGAATGTTCGCCTCGGTGTCCATTTCCTCGGGTTGGTTGGACGCGGCCTGTTGGCCGACCGCGGCACCGGACTGTTCGCCCGACTGTTGGGCGGGCTGGTTTGCCGCACACGCAGCAAGGGCCAGGCAAAAACTTGCGGCAAAGCCGACAGGCGGACGGTAATGAATGACCGGCATCGAAGCGATCTTTGCCAGGAATGGAGTTGCTATGGAAGGGATTATCGCAGCCAATCTCGCGACTGTCCGGGAGAGGATCGCGGCGGCCGCGCGGGAAGTCGGACGTGCGCCCGCAAGCGTCAGACTTGTCGCGGTCAGCAAGACTCATCCCACGGCAACCATCCGCGAGACCCTGGCGGCCGGCCATCGCATATTCGGCGAGAACCGGGTCCAGGAAGCGCAGGCAAAATATCCTCAGCTTCGCGAGGAGTTTCCCAACCTTACCTTGCATCTGGTCGGGCCGTTGCAGACCAACAAGGTGCGGGATGCGCTCGCGACGTTCGACATGATCGAAAGCGTCGACCGGCCGCGGCTGGCGCAGGTGCTCGCCAAAGAAATGGACCATATCGGCCGCCGGCCGCCCTGCTTGATTGAGGTGAACACCGGTGAGGAAGCGCAAAAGGCGGGCGTCATGCCGGCCGAGGCCGACGCACTCATCATCGAATGCCGCGACCGTTTGACCCTGCCGATCATTGGGCTGATGTGCGTTCCGCCGATCGATGAGGAGCCGGCGCCGCATTTCGCTTTGCTGCGCGAAATCGCCCGCCGCAACGATCTGCGGGTCCTCAGCATGGGGATGAGCGCCGATTTCGAGAAGGCGATCCGCTTTGGCGCGACACACGTCCGTGTCGGCACCGCGATTTTCGGCGCCCGCGGCTAAAGGGATTGCTTCGTCGCTCCGCTCCTCGCAATCACAGCGCTCCGGCGTCATTGCGAGCGAAGCGATGCAATCGCTGCTTACAGAAAATGGCCGCTGCGCGTTGCTTTCGTCCGAAGGTATCGCTCGTTGTGGCCGTTCGACGGGAAGATGTGCGGCACGCGCGCGGCGACGCGGATGCCGTAGCGCTCGAGCGCGGCGACTTTGTCGGGGTTGTTGGTCAACAGGCGAACCGTGCCGAAACCGAGCTGACGCAGCATCTCGGCGGCCGGCAGGTAGACCCGCTCGTCGGCATCGAAGCCGAGCTGCTCGTTGGCGTCGAGCGTGTCGAAGCCGGCATCCTGCAGCCGATAGGCTCTGAGCTTGTTGACGAGGCCAATGCCGCGCCCCTCCTGCGCAAGATAGAGCAGCACTCCGCCTCCCGCTCGCGCGATCGCCGCGATCCCGCCGCGCAATTGGTCGCCGCAATCGCAGCGCAGGCTGGCGAGCAGATCACCGGTGAAGCATTCGGAATGCAGCCGCACGAGCACCGGCGCGGCGGGGTTCGGCGCGCCTATCAGGATCGCGAGGTGCTCGAGGCCGCCGTCGCGTGGCCGAAACGCGATCAAGCGGGCGTTCTCGGCATCGGCGAGCGGAACGCGCGCCTCGGCGACGCGTTCGACGCCAGCCGGTGCGGCGTCGCGCTGGAACACAGTGACGGCGTCGATGCTCGCAAGATCGCCACGCCGCGCCAGAAACGCGGCTTCGTCCTTAGCGGCCCGCAGCACGAGCGCGGCAGGCAGCAGAGAGGCGAGTTTGGCCAAAGTAACCGCGGCAAGTGCGCCGCCCCTGGCCACGAGCGGCTTGGGCCCGAACCCCGGCGGTTCCGCCCCGAGTGAGGCTGCGGGATCCGCGAGATTACGGATCACCGCCGCCGGCAATTCGTAAGCGACGGAGATCGTCAAAGCCCCGGACAGATTGTCGCGTGGCGCTAGGCCGAGGGCAACGGCGCGCCGGCGCGTCAGAACCACGCGCGCGGGTGCGTGAGAGAGCCGGCGCAGGCGCTGCAAATTCTCTTCCGTTGCGAGCTCGGCCGCGACGGCAAGCACACTGATCTCATCGTCACGGATCAGTACCGGCTCACCGCGACGAAACGCGTTGATCACTTCGCCAAGAGTGGCGTCGCCGGTTTGGTCGGTTGCTGATGTCCTGGACTGGAGCACCGTCATCTCCTCGCCGCGCCATCATATGGCGTCGCCGGCGTTGCGCCGGCAGGGTTTATTGAACCTCACCTATGCAGCCGCGCGCAAGCCAACAGGACGATGTCGGCGGCAAACGAATAGACGAGCAGGCCGAGCGCCGTGGCGCAGACGATGACCGCCCAACTCGGCGAGGTTGCGGGAGCAAGCGCGATCAGCAACGCCACGCTTTGAACGACGGCAATAGTCTTGCGACGCCGATCAGCGAACCCCCGGCCGGGAAATGGCCGGCGCAGGAGCGGAAAGAGCCATCCGGCCGCGGCGTACAAATAACGCATAGCGCCGATCGCGAGCACCCAGCAGGGAGCGGCCGCTGCCTTTACAACGGTTGTTGCGAGCACGAGGATCGCGAATGCGTCGACTTCCAAGTCGAAGCGGGCGCCAAAATCCGACGCCAATCGCTGATGACGAGCCGCCCATCCGTCGGCGCCATCGAGCAACAGGGCCGCCGTGGCGATGGCGACGAGCAGCCACCGCTCCAGCGCTTCAAGGGGCGCCAGATCAATCACGCGCGCGGCGATCAGGCAGGCGATTCCCGCTCGCACGAGCGTGATACGGTTGCCGGCGCCGAGCCGCGAGTAGGGATGGTGCGTAGCGAGCCCGCGCTCGACGGCGATCAGGAGCCCGGTGAACAGCGTCAGGCCGGTCAATGCCGGCAACGCGCCAACCGCACCCCCGACAACAGAGACCGGCAGAAAGGCGGCGGCCAGCGCGAGCGCACGTGCAAAGAAAGGGCGTGCTTCGCGCATTAGCGCGAACGAAGGCGGCGGCAAAGTAGTCTCGGTCGACATTTGTGTTGAGTTCGCTGTCTCGCGATCGTGCCGTGCTGCTGCTCGATGGACAAGCGGCGCCCTATTAGACTCTCTCGGAATCACGCATATTCCGCAGCCGATGCGACGACACGCCGCTCGGTGGTGGGCTCGATGTATGAAGCGCAGGCTTTTTGGGTGGTGGCTCCAGGCCGCGGCGAAATCAGGCCCCAGCCCCTTCGGTCACTCGAGCCCGATGAGCTGCTCATCCGAATGCTCGTCAGCGGGATCAGCAGAGGCAGCGAAGGCCTCGTCTTCCGGGGCGAAGTGCCGGAAAGCGAATGGCAGCGGATGAGGTGTCCCTTCCAGCAGGGAGAGTTTCCGGCGCCCGTCAAATACGGCTATTCGGCGGTTGGCGTCGTCGAGGACGGACCGGCGGGCGATATTGGACGCCGAGTATTCTGTCTTCATCCGCATCAGGACCGGTTCATCGTCCCGCGGGAGGCGGTCGTCGATGTGCCCGCTGGCGTTTCGGACCGCCGCGCGGCGCTTGCCGCCAATATGGAAACCGCAATCAATGGCTTGTGGGACGCGACGCCGGGCCCGGGGGACCGAATTGCCGTCATCGGCGCCGGCGTCGTCGGATGCCTCGCTGCGGCGCTCGCCGCCCGATTGCCCGGTTCGGAAGTCGAGCTGATCGACATCAATCCCGCCCGCGAAAGTGTCGCGACAGCGTTGGGCTGCCATTTCGCCACGCCGCAGGCCGCTCGCGCCGAAACCGATCTCGTCATTCATGCCAGCGGAACACCGGAGGGACTCTCGGCGGCCCTCGAAATTGCCGGCTTCGAGGCAACGGTGCTCGAGATGAGCTGGTATGGCACTCGCACCGTATCACTCGCGCTCGGTGGGGCCTTCCATTCACGCCGCCTCACTTTGCGGTCCTCCCAGGTCGGCAGCATTCCTTCGCACAGAGTTGCGCGATGGACGCGCCGGCGACGGCTCGCCCTCGCGCTCTCTCTATTGCGTGATCCTGCGTTTGAGGTGTTGTTCTCCGGCGAAAGCGCCTTTTCGGCACTGCCTAACCTGATGCGGCAATTGACTGCAACGTCGGCGGGCGTGCTTTGTCATACGCTCCGCTACAATTGAACAAGGGACGGACCTCCGAGAGCCAAACATGTACAGCATCACGGTCAGCCATCATTTTATGGTCGCACACAGCCTTGTAGGCGAGATATTCGGCCCAGCGCAGCGGTTGCACGGCGCCACCTACGTGGTCGACGCGGAATTGCGGCGGGACGGGCTCGATGCCGACGGGATCGTCTGCGACATCGGCCGCGCCCTCGATCTGTTGAAGGCGGTGCTCGTGGAGTTCGAATACCGCAATCTCGACGACATGGCGGAGTTCCGCGGGCGCAACACGACGACCGAGTTCCTCGCAGGAGAAATCCACAAGCGGTTGGCGCGGCGGATCGGAGAAGGAGTGCTCGGAACACGGGAGATCGTAGGCCTACGAGTAGTATTGCGCGAAAATCCGGTCGCTTGGGCAGCCTACGAGGCGCCGCTCGGGTGACCGAACTCGTCTTTGTCGTTCCCGGCCGCCTCGATCAGGTGACCGGCGGCTACCTTTATGACAGGAACATCATCGAAGGCCTGCGGGCCCGCGGGCGCGTGTTCAGGATCATTGAACTCGCACCGGTCGTCGACGCGGCGGAGTTTGCCGCGCTTCCCGATGGGACGACGATGATCATTGACGGCCTCGCGCTCCCTAGCCTGGCGGAGGTGATCGCTGCGGAAGCGCGGCGCTTGCGGCTCATCGCCCTAATCCACGGCCCGGTGGCGCAGGAAGCCGGCCTCTCGCCGGCGGCGGTGGAGCGAGCTGGAGCTATCGAGGCTGCGCTCTTATCGCGAATGCGGGGTGTTCTCTGCCCAAGCCGGAGCACGGCTGCAGCGATTGTGTGTTATGGCATCATTGTGGACCGAATTGCTGTCGTTCCCCCAGGCACTAGGAAACCGCAGCCGCCTGTGCTGCCGCGCCAGCGGCCGGTTCGCGCGCTGCTCTGCGTGGCAAACCTCTTGCCGCGCAAAGGTCATGGAGTGCTCGTGGAAGCATTGGCGCAAATCCGCGATCTCGAGTGGACCCTGCTTAGCGTCGGCTCGGTGGAGCGCGATGCCGCCACAGCGCGAGAGGTTCGACGGATGATCTCCTCGGCGGGCCTCGACGGGCGCATAACCCTCGCCGGCGAGCAGCCGCCGGAAGCGGTTGGCGATGCCTACCGGGCGGCTGATCTGTTCGTGCTGCCGTCCTTTCATGAAGGCTACGGTATGGTGTATGCGGAGGCGATGGCACACAGCCTGCCGATAATTGCAACGACGGCCGGCGCAATTCCGGAGACGGTGCCCCGTGAAGCTGGGTTGCTCGTTCCGCCCGGCGACCCCGTGGCGTTGGCGCAGGCTCTGCGGCGGTTGATCGGTGAACCGGCTCTTTGCGCGCGGCTTGCAGCGGGCTCACAAGCGGCTGGGCTGCGACTACCGGATTGGCCCGAAGCAGCACGGCAATGGGAAAACGCATTGAACCGGCTGGCAGTGCGCGACCCGCCGTTCTGATGTTGCCGGCATCTGTGGCAGAGCGAGCTCGAGCGGTGTAACCAGGAAACGAAGCTGACGGGGATGAGGGCGGTACGCTTGACGGATAATCACCAGTTGCAGTCTCGCGGGGAGGATAATGAAAACGGCGCGTAAAGTATTGATTGTCGACGACGACGGTGCGCTGCGCTTGTCACTTGCCGAGCAGCTGGAGCTCAATGGCGAGTTCGCCGCGGTAGAGTGCGATACCGCTGCGCGGGCGCTAGAAATCACCAGGGCTGAGCGGTTCGACGCAATCCTGCTTGATGTCGGGCTGCCCGATATGGACGGGCGCGAATTGTGCCGGCTGCTGCGTCGCGCTGGGGTTCATGTGCCGGTCGTGATGCTGACCGGGGCAGACAGCGAAGCAGATACGGTTCTCGGGCTCGATTCGGGCGCCGACGATTATGTGACAAAACCGTTCCGCCTGAGTGTGCTGTTCGCGCGGCTGCGCGCTCATCTGCGCCAGAGCGAACATAGCGACGATGCCGTCTTGACGATCGGCCCCTATACTTTCCGCCCCAGCGTCAAGCTGCTGCTCGATGCGAGCGGACGGAAGAAGGTGCGGCTGACCGAGAAGGAGACGGCGATTCTTAAGTACCTCTATCGCGCCGGCGACCAGCCGATCGGGCGCGAGACTCTCCTAGGTGAGGTGTGGGGATATAACGCCGGAGTGACGACTCATACTCTGGAGACTCATGTTTACCGCCTGCGCCAGAAGATCGAGCGCGACCCCGCGCGCGCCGAGATCTTGGTTACCGAGCCCGGCGGTTACCGCCTCGTCCCCTGACCGGGCAGCTCCTAATCGCCAGCGGCGCGGACCGCGTCTATTTCCCGCTGCTGCGCGATACTGTCCTGTCGATCCGGGCCAATTGGCAAGATGCGGCAATCGGGATCCTCGATTTCGGCCTTGATCGAGAGCACCATGACTGGCTGTCGCGACACGTCGCTCACATCGTCCATCCGGATTGGGACCTCGACTTTCCCTGCCGCCGGCAAATGCCCGAGGCTTTCAAAGCGCAGGTGGCGCGGCCTTTTCTGCCGAGACACTTTCCGGGATATGAAATGTACATGTGGATCGATGCGGACGCCTGGGTTCAGGACGGCCGGGCGATCGATCTCTACATGTCTGCCGCAGGGCGCGAGAAGCTCGCCATCACGCCAGAGATCGACCGCGCCTACAAGCGCCATTACAAGCGGCCCAAGCCCTTCGGCTGGACATTGGCGTGGAAGAACTATCGCGAGGCTTTCGGCTGGCGCGCCGCCGATCGCTTGGGCCGCAACCCGATGATCAATTGCGGCGTCTTTGCATTGCATCGCGATGCCCCGCATTGGCAGGCCTGGGCGCGGCTGCTCGCGCAAGTGCTGCGGCGTACGCAGTTCTTTTTTGCCGAACAGACGGCGCTCAACTACGCGATCTTCGCCGAGCACTTGCCGGTCGATTTTTTGCCTGCCTATGCCAATTGGATGCCCGGCGACGCGCCGCCGGCCTTTGATGCCGAGCGCGGCCTTTTCGTCGAGCCATATTCGCCGCACGAGGTAATCGGCGTCATGCATCTCGCGGGCCGCGAGCAGAAGACGCACATCTTTCGCCTGTATCGATTGGGCGGCGGCACGGTGGAGACTTCTCTGCGCTACAGCGAGAGCCGGGCGCTTTGCCGCCGATCCCTCGGTGACGCCGCTTAGCGGATTGGCGTAAATGCTGGGGGAGATCGGCCGGGTTTTTCTCGCTCTGTGGCACGTCGCCGGGTTGCTGCTTCTCCTCGTGCTTGCCACGGAATTCGGCATCGATGCGTGGCGCCGCCTCAACCGTCGTTTGCGCTATCGCCGCCCCACCCGTCCGGACCGCTCGGCTCTTGCCGACGCCTACGGCGGCGCCGATTGGTCCACCGCCTATTTCGACGAATTCCGCCGCGCCGTCCGGGTCGAGTGGAAGCCTTACGTCGAATGGTGGCAGCATCCTTTCGGAGGCGCATATGTGACATTGGACGAGCGGGGGCTGCGGCCAACGGCTGGTGAAAAGCCGGCCGGTGATCGGGCGCTCCGCATCCTGTGCTTTGGCGGTTCTACGATGATGGGAATGGGCGCGCGCGACGAGGAGACGATCCCTTCGGTACTGGCCCGCCGTCTTGCACAGCTTGGGCATTGTGTTTCGGTGACCAATTATGGCCAGCTCGGGCACAACAGCGCGCAGGAGGTCATCACCCTGCAGCAGTTGCTGAAGGCCGCGGAACGTATCGACATTGCGGTTTTTTATGACGGGGTCAACGAGATGGCGTGCGCCGAGCAGACGGGCCGCGCCGACCGCTTGTTCAACGAGGCCCGGCGGCGGGCTGAGTTCAACCTGCTCCACCCCGAGCGCCGGCGGGATTTGATCCTCGCGGCGGTGATGGCGGTTGCGCCGCGGACACTGCGGCGGTTGCGCCAATGGACCGGTCTGCCATTGCACGGGCCATTGCCGGTACTCGAGACAGATCTATCGGGCCTCGATTTGAGCCGGCTCGCCCGCGAGGTTATTGCAGCATACGCCGCCAATCTGCGCATGGTGCGCCTGCTGGCTGGCGGATATGGGTTCCAGCCCTTATTTTTCTGGCAGCCGGTAATCGTCACAAAAAAGCGTAAGACGAGCGACGAGCAGCGCTGGGCACGCGACTACACTACCGATCCGGCGCGCCGGCAGTTCCTCTGCGAAGCGATCATTGCAGAGCGTTGCCATTGCGCCGAGTTCATCAGCGCGCCTGACGCTATCGATCTGTCGTCGCTTTTTGATGATTGGGTGGAGCCTGTTTATATCGATCTCTATCACCTTTCGGAGGCGGGCAATGCGGCTGTTGCCGAGGCGATGCTGCCGACAGTCGCCGCGGCCGCGAGCGCTCTGCGGCGGCGTGCCGATGTCGCGGTGGGGGGAGGATAGCGATGGAGTGGTGGATTTTATTGGGTCTTGCCGCCGCCATATTCGTCCTCGGTGCGGCAAGCCGCGTTCGCAAAGCGCAGCGCCGGCGGCCGCCGGAAGACCGGAACATCTATCCGCTGTGGTAGAGATTCTTTCCGGTTTTCGGCTTCCGCATCCATCGCGCCGATAATAGTTTACGCTGCTGGATTATCTGAGGGAGGAGATTATGCGACGAATGTACTGGCTGAGCCTCGGCTTGCTCGCAATCTTTGCCATATGCGGCGCGGCGCAGGCCGAACAAATGAAATTTGCGGCGAATCTCGCAGCCGGTCCGGGGGTCAGCAGCTCCGGCAAGGGTACCGCCACGGCGACCCTCGATACCGCAACGAAGACCCTGACCTGGGATGTCGAGTATTCGGGTCTCAGCGGTCCCGTGACCGCCGCGCATCTTCATGGTCCAGCCGATGCCGGAAAGGACGCCGGCGTCGTCGTGCCGTTTACCGGCAGTCTGGCCAGCCCGATCAAAGGCTCCGCAACACTGACGGATGCGCAGATCAGTCAGCTCGAAGCCGGGAAATGGTACGTCAACCTCCACACAGCGGCCAATAAGGGCGGTGAAATCCGTGGCCAGCTGGCGCGCGCGTCATGACCCGGCAGTAGCATCGCTAAGCCAGGATAAAAGCGCAGGCGGAAACGGGCGATTCCCGTTTCCGCCTTTATCCGCCACTACGACGCTTTGAGCTCGATTTTTCTCGGCTTTGCAGTTTCGGCTTTCGGTAGAACGAGATGCAGGACGCCATCCTTGAGCGTCGCCTCGATGCGGTCTCTGTCGATATTCTCCGACAGTGTGAAAACCCGCTCGTAATCACCATCCGTGTATTCGTTGTAGACACGCGGATAACCGGTATGCTCACTGCCGGCATGGCGGCCGCGGACCGTCAACATGCGGCGCTCGAGCGTTATGTCCACGCCATCGGGGCCGACACCCGGCATTTCGGCGAGCACGACGATGTTGTCTCGCGTCTCGTAAATGTCGGCCGGCGGAATAAATACCGGGCGCTCGACCGCACGTTCGGAACCTGCGGTGGTGGCGGCCGTCCGTTGATCGGCCGTTCTGACTTCCTGAGTCATGACGTCATTCCTCCGTTAAAATCAAGCAGCACGGATCTCGATCTTTTTCGGCCTGTCAGCTTCCAGCCGCTCCAGCTCGACTTCCAGCACGCCGTTGTTGAACCGGGCCTCGACCTTGTCTGCATCGACCCGGAACGGCAGCTGGATCGCGCGCGAGAAACTGCCATAGGCGCGCTCGCGACGCTGCCAATTGCCGTTTTGCTCAGGCTGCTTTGGTTCGCGCTTGCCTTCCAGCGTCAGCACGTCGTCCTGCAGGTTGAGCGTCACGTCATCGCGGGTCACACCCGGCAGTTCGGCAGTTACGACCACGCTGTTCTCGCCGAGCCAAATGTTGATCGGCGGGAAATCGCGCGCTGTCGCAAAGCCAAAGCCGGAAAACATCCGGTTCATTTCGCTCTGCATACGCCGCAGTTCGGCGAACGGGTCGAACCCCATACGGGGAAATTCTGAGAGCGCCATGATTTTACCTCCTCTGCATGTACCCTGGTGATGCACGCGGGTCGCGACTAGCGCGGCACGCAGGAAAGAGGCTGGAGCGCCTGGTCGGCGCGGACTGCAACTGCCGCAAAGCCGCTCGCAAGAGCAGGTGTGGGTAAGACACGGATCATATCCTCACAGACGAAGCGACATGACCGCGGCCGACCAACAGTAGTCCGGCCCATCGTTCCCTGCCGTAACCCGACAATCGGCACCCCGGCACGCCTTCGATTTAGTCACGCGACGGCACGGTTCAAGTTCCGCCTTTTCCGCCTTGTCGTCGCGTTCTTAGCGGTTTGCTTGCATTCGAAATAAGCCAGTAAAAACAGAGCATAAGCGGTCGAGTTAGGCCTTGAACGTATAGTTAAGAACGCCCAGATTCGCTAGTGTCGGCCGCCCCCGCCAGTCAGGGTCGGCACCCGCTGCGCCCCGGGTTCGGCGCGCCTTTTCGCTTATTGCGACATAGAAGGGAGACATTCCCGGGAACTTGGCAGAAATGAGGATTGCACAAGTTTCACCGCTTTATGAAAGTTGTCCTCCGCAGTTTTATGGGGGAACCGAACGGGTGGTCTCGTATTTGACTGAGGAGCTCGTTCGCCAGAGGCACGAAGTCACGTTGTTCGCGAGCGGCGATTCGCAGACAGCGGCAGTTCTGCAAACACCCTGCGAGCGTGCGCTGCGGCTCGATCCTCGGTGCCAGGACCCGCTGGCCTATCATTTCATCTTGCTTAATCGCGTCGCGCGCAGCGCCAACCGCTTTGACATCGTCCATTTCCATACAGATTATCTGCACTTCCCGTTGTTCGCCGGCCAATGGCGCGGGACCCTGACGACGATGCACGGGCGGCTCGATTTGCCGGACCTTCCACCGATATTCCGCGAATTCCCGATGATGCCCCTTGTGTCGATTTCGCACGCCCAGCGGGAGCCCTTACCATGGGCAAACTGGTACGGAACGGTCCATCACGGACTGCCATCGAGCCTTTATGTGCAAGGCTCCGGGGAAGGCGGGTACCTTGCTTTTATTGGCCGAATTTGCCCCGAGAAGCGGCCCGACTGGGCAATCGAGATCGCGCGCCGTGCGGGCCATCCGCTGATGATAGCGGCAAAGGTCGACAATGCCGATCGGGTTTATTACAAAAAGCAAATCGAACCACTGCTGCACGAACCGCTGGTTACGTTCATTGGTGAGATCGGCGAGAAGGACAAGGGGGCGTTCCTTGGCGATGCGATGGCACTGCTGTTTCCTATCGATTGGCCCGAACCATTTGGCCTTGTCGTCGTCGAAGCAATGGCCAATGGAACTCCCGTGATCGCCTTTGGACGCGGCTCGATGCCCGAGATCATTGATCACGGGATCACCGGATTTATTGTGGGCAGCATAGAGGAGGCAGTGGCGGCAATTCCGCTTGCCAAAGCGCTCGATCGCTCTGCAATCCGCCGCCGCTTCGAGGAGCGCTTTTCGGTGGAGCGTATGGCCCGCGACTATCTCGCGCTATACCGTGAAATCTTGCGCAGCAGTCCGCTGGATGCGGCTTTGACGCCCGCAGCTGCTGCTCAGGCGGCGGCGGACGCTGCCTGACCGTTTGACCGAGACGCGCTCGACCGCGCCAGTCCCTGATGGGGCGGGCGGCGATGACGCGTCGCGTTTTTCCATCGAAACAAACGTCTCTTTTCAAGAGCGCCGCGTTCGCACGCTCAAGCACGGCCACACTTTCGGGGTGTTTGATCGTCACGGCGACATCACGTTCGGTCCAGGCAGCTCCGAAGGACTTTATCATCACGACACACGCTACTTGTCGCGTCTCGAACTAAGCCTTAACAGCAGCCCGCTATTGCTCTTGAGCTCCAACGTTCAAGAGGACAATGCGGTATTGACGGTGGATTTGGCGAACCCCCGTTTGCTGCTCCCGGAGGGCGCGGTTCTGCATGGCGAGCTGATCCACGTAAACCGTCTCAAGTACATTTGGGAGAGCGCCTGCTATGAACGCCTGCTTGTTCACAATTTCGACACGCGAACTCATTCGATAGTGCTTGGGATACGATTTGCCGCCGATTTCGCCGACCTCTTCGAGGTGCGGGGGGAACAACGCGCACGGCGTGGCCAAGGGTCGGCCACGCGCGGCTCTGATACGCTCGTCGCGTTGCACTATAAGGGTCTCGACGGGATCGGGCGCACCACGACCCTCGCTTTCGAGCCGACGCCCAGCTACCTCGACAGCACAGCTGCGCGATTCGAGCTGCGGCTCGCGCCGGGACAGGGAATGCGGGTTGTCCTGCGTATCGCCTGTGATCAACGGGCACCGGACGATGCGATCGGCCGCCGCTTCTACAGCTCGTTGCGCTCGGCGCGACGTGCATTGCGGAGATCGAGCGGGCGGGCCGCCAGCCTCGACAGCTCGAATTCATTGTTCAACGAAATGGCGCGGCGCTCGGTGTCGGATCTCTACATGCTGCTCACCGATACCGACTATGGACCTTACCCATTTGCCGGCATTCCGTGGTTCAGCACGCCATTTGGCCGCGATGGCCTTCTGACTGCGCTCTTTACGCTGTGGATCGATCCGGCGATCGCCAGGGGTGTGCTGCGCTTTCTCGCCGCCACCCAGGCTACGGAAGCGGATCCGGAGCGCGATGCCGAGCCCGGCAAGATACTGCACGAGATGCGCGACGGGGAAATGGCGCGTCTGCGGGAAGTGCCTTTTGCACGCTATTATGGCAGCGTCGACGCCACTCCATTGTTCGTGCTTTTGGCGGGAGAGTATTTCAAGCGGACCGGCGATCTGGATACGGTACGCGAGCTCTGGCCGCATCTGGAAGCCGCGCTCCATTGGATTGATACTTACGGTGATCCCGATGGCGATGGTTTTGTCGAATACCAGCGCAAGAAAGCCGAGGGATTGATCAATCAGGGCTGGAAGGATTCGCACGACGCGATCTTCCACGAAGATGGCCGGCTGGCGGACGGTCCGATCGCGCTGTGTGAGGTTCAGGGTTACGTCTATGCCGCCAAGCAGCACGCAGCCGTCATGGCCTCGCAGCTGGACCATCCGGCTGCAGCGGCAACGCTCGCGTTGCAGGCGGATGCGCTGCGCGAACAGTTCGAGGCGGCATTCTGGTCCGACGAGCTGTCGACCTATGTACTGGCACTGGACGGCGCCAAGCGACCTTGCCGAGTCGTTTCGTCCAATGCCGGCCATGCATTGCTGAGCGGCATTGCCGCCCCCGAGCGCGCCAGGCGTGTCGCCGAGACATTACTCGGCACCAGCTGCTTTTCCGGGTGGGGCGTGCGTACAGTTGCGCGCTCGGCGGCGCAGTACAACCCGATTTCGTACCACAACGGTTCGGTGTGGCCGCACGACAATGCGGTGATCGCGCTCGGCATGGCCCGCTATGGCCTCAATGCCGGGGTTCGAAAAATTTTCAGGGGGTTGTTTGAGGCCGCCAGCTACATGGATTTGCGCCGGCTGCCGGAACTGTTCTGCGGGTTCACGTGGCGGCGGCTGACCGCGCCGACGCTCTACCCCGTCGCCTGCGCGCCCCAGGCCTGGGCCAGCGGCACAGTTTTCGCGCTGGTGCAGGCGAGCCTCGGCATGAGCTTCGAGCAGGGCGGCGCGGAGATCCGCTTCGATCGCCCGGTGTTGCCCGATTTCCTGGACGAACTGCACCTGCGGGGAGTGCAGGCAAAGCACGGCGAGGCCGATGTCATGTTGCGGCGCTATGGTGCCGAGGTTTCGGTCAACATCACGCGCCGGCAGGGGAGGGTGCCGATTGTCGTGATGCGGTAAATTGGATGGCGGCGTTATCCGACAAGGCACAATCCTATTCCGCCGCATCGACGTTCCCTGGTGATGCCGTCCCGCGCTAAGATCCCCGCAAATAAAGAGTCGCGCCGAGCGCGACCAAGATCATGAGAGGGAGCGCTGGAAATGGGCAAGATCGTGACGAATGAACGGGCGATCCAGGCAAGACAAGCTACCGAAATAGCATCGGCTGCTGAGCGCCAATCACCGGAAAACCCGCATCCCAAAGAACCAGTTGCTCGCGATGGGAAAGCGACGATCTTGCCGCTCAAAGCGACTATCCTGCCGTTGAAGGGAGGATCGCGCCCGCCGGCCGACCGCCGCCGGGCTGAATGAGTGTGCCGCCGCGTCCGACAGAAAGGGGCAACGGAACCAGAGGTGATCTCATGTGGCCACGCACCGATTTCCTCGAACTACTGGGCATCGCCCACCCCGTCATCCAGGCGCCGATGAGCGGCTTCACCCCGCCGGTGCTCGCGGCAGCCGTGTGCAACGCCGGCGGCCTGGGCTCGATCGGCTGCGCCACACTGACGACGGCGGCGGTGCGAGAGCAGGCGGCGACGATGCGCCAAATGACAAACCGTCCGTTTAACCTCAACTTTTTCGTCCATGAACGACCGCAATATAGTGCAACGGCAACGGCGCAGGTGCGATCGAAGCTCGCCCCCTATTTCGATGAATTTCGGCTGGGAGCGGTTCCCGAGCCGAAAGAGCCGTTTCCGACCTTCGACGAAGAGCGGCTTGATCTCATCATCGAGCTGCGGCCACCCGTCGTCAGCTTTCATTTTGGTCTGCCTGAGCCCCTTGCGATGCGGCGCATCAAAGAGGCCGGCTGCATTATCCTTAGTTCGGCGACCACGGTGGCCGAGGCCCGCTCACTCGAAGCTCGGGGCGCCGACGTCATCATCGCGCAAGGGTTCGAGGCCGGTGGCCATCGCGGCAGCTTCAGCAATAGTCCGGGAGCCGGCATGGTCGGCACAATGGCTCTCGTGCCGCAAGTTGTCGACGCAGTACGAGTTCCGGTGATTGCCGCGGGCGGCATCGCCAACGGACGCGGGCTCGCCGCCGCTTTCGCACTTGGTGCAAGCGGCGCACAGTTGGGAACGGTATTCCTTGGTTGTCCGGAAGCGACCGTGACGCCGCTCCACCGTGCGCAGCTGCGCGGCGCCACAGACGACGGCACGGAGCTGACACGCGCCTTCACCGGCCGGCCCGCCCGCGCATTGCGCAATCGCTTTCTCACCGAGTTGGCCGGTGCCGAGGCATTGGATTTTCCGTTGCAGGCGAGTGTCGTCGGCCCGCTTTGGCAAGTGCCTAGTGATGAGGCCCGTGCCGCATTGATGCCGTTTTGGACGGGTCAGGCAGCTTCGCTGGTGCGCGAGCTTCCGGCAGATCGACTGGTAGCGAAACTCGTGGCGGAAGCGCAGGCGATACTATCCTAGCGGCGTTTCCCAGTACCCTTCCAGGAACCGGCAAGGGCACCGGCGAGAAGTCGAGAGGACACGCTAAAACCCGAGTTTGAGCGCCGCGACGCTGGCTCCGAAATAGGCTTGCGGCTCCGACGGCGGCACTCCGAGCGCTCGTTCCATCCGCCGCACACAGCGATTGGCGCCGTCGAACGCCACGCGCCAAGTCGCCGATTGCGGCAACGCCCCCAGCAGGCACTCATCGAAGAAATTGTAGGTGCGGTGCGCCTGGCATCCAAAGGACGGGCGGTCGCGGCGCGCTGCGGTCAGGATGATGCGGTTGGGCTTTACCATTTTCCCCGCTGCAAAGCCGCCGCTGTAGCAGGCCGAGGCAATGACGACGGTTGGAACCGCGCCGCATCCGCGTGACAACGCGCCAGCCAGCTCCTCGGGGCTGAGCGCCCGGTTTGAGCGGGCGAGCCACAAACCGGCGCCGCGCTCGCCGTGCGAGGTCAAAAAAACGAGGCACCGGTCGCCGGGCTTGGCCGGCAGATCGGCAATGGTTTGCAAAAGAAGATCGAGGTCGGCAGGCAACACTCGGCCGCCCAGCTCCGCGCCGCTTGCACTGAACCGATGGATGTTGTCCGCGGGCACCCCCGCGGCGATCAGCCTTCGGCGCATTTCGTGGGAGGCATTGTCGAACACCGGCTGTGCATCATCGCCGGCGGCGAGCACGACCTGCCAACTGCCGGCGACAGAGTTCGGCTCGGCCCACGCTGCGGCCAGGGAAAGCACCGCCAGAATGGCGAAGCAGGCGTACGTAGACGCAGCCCCAGCTGTCCCACCGCCACGGCGACGCAAGCATTCGCGCCGCCGCGCCCGCCATCGTGCTATCGTGTGGCAAACTAAGGAGGTCACGCAATGCCACTAGCACTTGCCGAGAAGAGTTGCACGCCCTGCCGCGGCGGCATACCGCCGCTGACCCGCGAGGAGGCTGCGGAGTATCACACGCAAGCGCCCGACTGGGAGCTGCGCGATCAGGCGACGCGGATCGAACGGACCTTTCGCTTCAAGAACTTTGCGGAAGCCTTCGGATTTGTCGAGCAGGCCGCCGCGCTCGCCGAGGAAGAGGGACATCACCCAGATATCAGCTTTGGTTGGGGCTACGCGACGGTCTCGCTGCGGACCAAAAAGATCAAAGGGTTGCACGAGAACGACTTTATCATGGCGGCGAAGCTCGATGGCATCGCCGCAGTGAAAGCTTCTTGAGAACAGCCATCGAGGGAGGAAGCGGTGCCGACCTACATTATGCTCGCCAATTGGACGGACCAGGGCGCTCAGAAGGTCAAGGATTCCCCCCGGCGCGTGGACGTGGCGAAAAAGGCGCTGTTCGACATGGGAGGCGAGTTCAAGGCCCTCTACATGACGATGGGAGAGTACGATCTGATCGCCGTCTACGAGGCGCCCGACGACGCTGTGGCGACGCGGTTCACGTTGCAACTCGGGATGCTCGGCGCAGTCCGCACCAAAACCCTGAAGGCCTTCCCCGAGGCCGCGTACCGCGAGATCATCGCGTCGCTCGGCTGATCAACGCACCGACGATCGTCGTTCCGGGGCGCGGGCGCAGCCCGCGAGCCCGGAAACCATGAACACCGACTCAGGAAAATCGGGGAAGGTCAGTGTTCAGAGTTTCCGGGCTTGGCCCTTCGCGCCATCCCGGAATGACAGCTGTTTCGACGCTCGATGAAAATTCCTTGGCCGATTACGTCTACATGCTCGCATCGCGCAAACATGGAACCGTATACCTTACCTCGGCGTCACCAATGACGTCATTCGCCGCGTATATGAGCATAAGACCAAGGCTGCTCGCGGTTTCGCGTCGCGCTACCGTGCCGACCGTTATGAACTGATCGCGCAGTAAACTTCACTCCGCCGCGGCGGCCGCCGGCCGGGGCGCCGGGTAAGGGCGGCGCAACAGCAAGATGAGCGGTAACGCCGCGATGACCATGATCATCATCAGCTTGAAATTGTCGATATAGGCGACCATTGCGGCTTGGCGCGTCGCCATCGCGTTCAGCGCGGCGACCCCTGATGGGTTGGTCAGGCTGTATGGCGCCGTCAGCTGTGTCTGAGCCAGCGGATTGTCCGGCCGCAGATGCTCGACGAGGCGCGAGTGGACGGTCTGGGTGTTCTCGGCCAACAACGCTTCGACAATCGAAATGCCGACGCTGCCGCCAATATTGCGCATCAGGCTGAAGATCGCCGTGCCCTGTGTCAGCAACTGGCGCGGCAGGGTCGAGAAGGTCACGGTGCTGAGCGGCGTGAAGACAAAACCCAGCCCAAAACCCTGCAGCACACCGGTCGTGATGATCGGCGCCATTCCCATGTAAAGCGAAAACTGCGTCATCTGCCACATTGCAACGGCTGTCACCAGGAGACCCGTCAAGATGATCAGCCGCGTATCGAGCCGGCCGATGAGCTTGGCGACGACGAACATCGCGATCATCGTCCCGACACCGCGTGGTGCCGTGACGAGACCGGTCGTCAGCACTGGGTAGTTCATCAAATCCTGCAGCATTGTCGGCAACAGGGTCATCGTTCCGTAAAGCGGCATGCCGATAAGGAACATGAGTAGGGTGCCGATGACGCAATTGGCGTCCTTCAGCATGTCGCGGTTGAGAAACGAGCGGTCGGTGGCGGTCGCGGTGTGGACCACAAACAGATACAAGGCGAGCCCCGCGACGGTCGCCTCGGCGCAAATCTCGGTCGAACCGAACCAATCCTTGAGCTCCCCGCGATCGAGCATCATCTGCAGGGCGCCGATCCCCAGGCTTAAGCTCGCAAAGCCGAAGAAGTCGAACGCCTCCCGATGGGGATGGCGGGTTTCATGGATGAAGATCAGGATGCCGGCTGCCGCGAGAAGGCCGGGCGGCAGATTGATGAGGAACACCCAGCGCCAGTTGTACTGATCGGTCAGCCAGCCGCCGAGCGCCGGGCCGATAATCGGCCCCAATATCACTCCCATGCCCCATACCGACATCGCATGGGCATGCCGATGCGGCGGGTTGATTTGCAGCAATACCGATTGGGAGAGCGGCACGAGCGCCGCGCCGCAGACACCCTGCAGCAGGCGATAGATGACGATTTGGGCAAGGCTCGTTGCGATGCCGCAGAGCGCGGAGGCCAGCGTGAAACCGGCGACCGAGAGAAAAAACACGTATTTGATCCCGAAGCGCCCAGCCAGCCAGCCAGTCAGCGGCGTCATGATCGCCGCCGCAACGATGTAGGAAGTCACCACCCAGGCGATTTGATCCTGCGCCGCGGAAAAGCTCCCCTGCATATGCGGCAGCGCCACGTTCGCAATCGTCGTGTCGACGCCCTGCATGAAGGTCGCCAACATGATCGACGCCGTGATTGCGCCCCGGTTTGCCATCGGGGCGCGGGTTTCGTCGCTCACCGCTCCGCTGCGTGCGTCGTCGACCCCGTCAGCCAGGCAAACAACCCCTCGACTTGATTGAGCCAAGGACGGCGGTAATGCGTGTCGACCTCGACGGTCGCGCTGAGCCCGGCCTGCAGCGGCCTGTCCGGATCGAGCTGCGCGAGTTGGAGACGCACCGGCAAGCGCTGCACGACCTTGACCCAGTTGCCGGTGGCGTTCTCGGCCGGCAGCAGCGCAAACGTTAGGCCCGTGCCGGGGCTGAGGCTCTCGACTTTGGCACGAAAGACCAAGTCGGGATACGTATCAATCTCGACCGTCGCCTCCTGGCCCGGCCGCATGTGAGTGAGTTCGGTCTCCTTGAAATTGGCCTCGACCCAGACCCGGTCGGTCGACATCAGCGAAAACAGCGGCGTGCCCGCCGTCACGTAATCGCCGATCTGCAGCTGGTCGACTTTGGTGACGATCCCGTTCTCAGGCGCGCGGATCTCGGTGTAGGAAAGATTGAGCTCGGCGCGGTCGAGTGCAGCCTGCGCGTGCTGCACCATCGGGTGTTGCTCGAGAGGAAGATCAGGGTCGCCGCCGATATTGGCGAGGGCGACGGCAACATCCTGCTCCTTCGAGGCGAGCTGCGCGCGTCCATTGTCGTAGGCTTGCTTCGCCTGATCGAATTGCTGCTGCGAGGCGGTGCCGGAAGCGAGCAGGCGTTGTTGCCGCTCGAACTCCCGTTGCTGATAAGCGAGAGTGGCTTCCATTGCCCGGGCGTCCGCCCGTTTCTGGTGATAGGTCGCTTTCAGCGCGTGAATTTGATACCGCACGGTGGCTAGCTGCGCTTTGGCTTCTTCCACCGCGATCTGAAACGGCCGCTGATCGAGTTTGAAGAGCGGTTGACCGGCGTTTACCCCTGCATTGTCCTTGACTTCGATCTCGTTGACGCGGCCCGACACGTCCGTGCTGATCTGGACCCGCGCCGCCTGGACATAGGCGTCATCGGTGGAGATGTAACGTCCGCTCGTGAGATACCAGTAACCGGCAGCCAGCAAGACAAGCACCGGCCCAGCCAGCATCAGCGGCAAGCGCAGCCGCTGGCGCAGCGGCCGGCGCCTTATCGCAAGGGCCGGACGACCCTCGCGCGCCCGCCGTAACGTCCGGATCTCAGCAGTATCGTTCTCGGCGGAAGTCGTCACTCGTCGCCTCCCACCGAGGACAACTCCGCTGGGGCGCCCTGCGTGCGAGCGCGCGCTTGTTCCGCCGGGTCTTCGAGGTCGGCAAGTTCCTCCGCGGACACCGCAGGGACGCGCTCGGAAAGATTGGCGTGAACGCGCCGCAACAGCTCGATCAGCTGCCGTCCCTCGGCTCCGGAAAATCCGGCAAAAGATTCGTCGCTGATCTCGTTCGAAAGCTCCAGAATACGAGCGAGGATCGGGCGGGCTTTTTCGGTCAGAACCAGCCGGCGGGCGCGGCGGTCGCCCGGCTGAGGCTGCCGCTCGATCCAACCATCTTCCTCCATGCGGTCGATCTGCCGAACCAGCGTCATCGGTTTGATCTCGAGAAGATCGGCGAGGCCGGCTTGGTTGATGCCTTCATTGCGAGCGAGATAGCCGAGTACCTTGCATTGCGCGCGGGTGAGGCCGAGAAAGAGCAGGGCGCGCTGGTTGAAACGCCGCCCGAAAAGCCGCGCGACGTCGTGGACGAGAAAACCGAAGCTACGGTCGAGTTCCATGACGCACCAATCAAAAAACGTCTTGGGTGATAATAAGCTATGATATCAAATTCCGCCACGGCTCGCGCGGATCGAATTCGCGCGGCTGATAGTCGAGAATTCGATGGCTTCTGGACTTTCTCCCGCTACCCGACGCGCAGCGCCGCGCGTGGCCGGCGGACCAGCAGCAACAGCGGGATCAGCAAAAGCACGACCATCATCATCAGCGCGTAATCGTTGATATAGGCCACCATCGCCGCCTGCCGCGTCACTTCGGCATTAAGGGCGGCGATCCCGGACGGCGTGGTCAAGCTGAAGGGGGCCGTCAGCAAGGGCGCCTGTGCGAGCGGGTTGTCCGGGCGCAAATTTTCGATCAGGCGGGAGTGTACGATCTGCGTGTTCTCGACCAGCAGCGCTTCCAAAATCGAAATGCCGATGCTGCCGCCCAGATTGCGCATGAGGCTACGCATCGCCGTGCCTTGCGTCAGGATGTGCCGCGGCAGATTAGACAGCGCGAGCGTATTAAGCGGAACGAAGGTGCAGCCGAGCCCGAACCCTTGCAGCAATCCGGACAGAATGACCGGCGCCATTCCCATCTGCAGCGAGAACCCGGTCATCTGCCACAGCGAAAGCACCGTCAGCAGAAACCCGCTGAGGATGATCAGCCGATTGTCCACACGGTTGATCAGCCGGCCCACGAGGAACATCGCGACCATCGTGCCGATGCCGCGCGGAGCGGTCACCAATCCGGTCGTGAATACCGGGTAGTTCATCAGCGACTGCAGCATCGTCGGCAACAACGCCAGCGTGCCGCTGAGGATGCCGCCGACAAAGAACATCAGCAGCGTGCCGGCCATGAAATTGGGGCTCTTCAGCAGATCCAGGTTGATAAAGGAGCGATCGCTGGCCGTTGCCGTATGAACGATGAACAGATAGAAACAGACCCCCGAGACGATCGCCTCCGCCCAGATTTCGGTCGAGTTGAACCAGTCCTTGAGTTCACCGCGGTCAAGCATCATCTGCAGTGCGCCTACCGCAATGCTCAACGTGACGAACCCGAAGAAGTCAAAGGCCTCGCGATGGGCGTGCCGCGTCTCGCGGATGAAGACCAAAATGCCGAGGCTGGCGACTATCCCGACCGGCAGGTTGATGTAGAATATCCACCGCCAGTTGTAGTCCTCGGTCAGCCAGCCGCCGAGCATCGGGCCGAAAATCGGCCCCAACATGACGCCGATGCCCCAGACCGCGATCGCTTGGCCGTGCCGTTCCGGCGGGTTTATCTGCATCAGCACCGACTGGGAGAGCGGAACCAGTCCGGCGCCGCACGCGCCTTGGAGCAAGCGGTAGATCACCAGTTGGCTGAGGCTTGTGGCGCTGCCGCACAGCGCCGAGGCGACGGTGAAACCGCCCACCGAGACCAAGAATACGTATTTGATGCCGAGGCGCCCGGCGAGCCAACCGGTCAGCGGCGTCATGATCGCAACCGCAACGATGTAGGAGGTCAGTACCCAGGCGATCTGGTCCTGGGCGGCCGAAAGGCTCCCCTGAATGTGCGGCAACGCGACATTGGCGATCGTGTTGTCAACGCCCTGCATGATCGTCGCGAGCATGATCGAGGCTGTGATCATGCCGCCGTTCGCAACCGGCCCGCGCGTCCCGCCCCTCACCCGTTGCTGTCCGCTCGCGAAAGAACCATCATTTTTTGATGATAAGCATAGGATACTACTTTCGCAAAACGCCAATCCAGCGTAGCTGATGCCCGGAAATCCGATACCTTTGGGAAGCGCGCTAGTCGGCAGGGCCGGGACGGATCCGGCCGGAGGCGACGGGAAGGGTCGGTCCTGGCGCAGGGTGGAGCGGCGGCGGGCGCAGCAGCAGCAACAGCAGACAGGAGCCGAGCGTCAGCATCATTATCAGTGCGAAATCGTTTAGATAACCCACCATCGAGGCCTGCCGGGTCACCTCCGCATTGAGCGCGGCGACACCGGCGGGGTTCGTCAGGCTGTAAGGGGCGGCGAGCCGCGGTGCTTGCGCCAGCGGGTTGTCGGGTCGCAACTGCTCGATCAGTCGGGAGTGAACGGTCTGAATGTTCTCCGTGAGCCGGGCCTCGAGGATCGAGATCCCCACGCTGCCGCCGAGATTGCGCATTAGGCTGCGCAGCGCGGTGCCTTGCGTCAGCATGTGGCGCGGCAGGTTGGCGAGCGCGATCGTGTTCAACGGCACAAAGGTGCAGCCAAGGCCGAAGCCCTGCAGCAGTCCGGAGGTGATGACCGGCTCCATCCCCATGTAAAGAGAGAATCCGGTCATCTGCCACATCGAGACCGCGGTCAGCAGCAGTCCGAACAGGATGATCAGCCGGTTGTCGACACGGCCGATCATCCGTGCCACGACGAACATCGCGATCATCGAGCCGACGCCGCGCGGCGCAGTGACAAGGCCGGTCGTCAGCACCGGATAGTTCATCAAATCCTGCAGCATCGTTGGCAGCAGCGCCAGAGTGCCGTTCATGATCAGGCCAACCATGAACATCAGGATGGTGCCAATCGTGAAATTGAGGTTCCTCAACAGATCGCGGTTGAGGAACGACCGGTCGGTCGCGGTCGCGGTGTGAACGATGAAGAGGTAGAAGGCAACGCCCGAGATCGTCGCTTCGACCCAGATCTCGGTCGAACCGAACCAGTCTTTGAGCTCGCCGCGATCGAGCAGCATCTGCAGCGCGCCGATCCCCAAGCTCAATGTTGCGAAACCGAGGAAGTCGAACGGCTCGCGATGGGGGCGGCGCGTTTCGCGCATGAAGATCAGCGCGCCGCAACCGGCGATCAGCCCCACCGGCAAATTGATATAGAAGACCCAGCGCCAGTTGTAGTCATAAGTCAGCCACCCGCCGAGGATGGGCCCGCATATCGGGCCTAATAACGTACCGACGCCAAATACCGCCATCGCCTGACCGTGCCGTTGCGGCGGGTTGATTTGCAGCAACGTCGCTTGCGACAGCGGTATCAGCCCGGCCCCAAAGATGCCTTGCAGCCCGCGATAGATCACCAGCTCGGTCAAACTGGTGGCGCTGCCGCACAATGCCGAAGCCAGCGTAAAACCGCCGACCGACAGGATGAAAATGTGTTTGATGCCGAAGCGGCCAGCGAGCCATCCGGTGAGCGGCATCGTGATCGCCGCAGCGACGATGTAGGAGGTCAGGACCCAGGAAATCTGATCGAGCGACGCCGACAAGCTGCCACGAATATGGGGCAGGGCGACATTGGCGATCGTTGTGTCGAGCCCCTGCATGATGTTCGCCAACATGATCGAAAACGTGAGCGGGCCACGGTAGGCAACAGGCCTCGCCTCGCTCTTCACCGCTCAGTCTCGAACGAGCGAGGGCCGATGACGGCAACTCCGGAAATGGGCGGCAGAACCATCCGGATCTCGGGATGCTCAAAAAGCTGTCACATCATCTTAGACCCGACCATTAAAAAGGCAAATCTTGCGCCGGCGCGGGGACGCCAACGGATTGCTGCAAGGATACCTGGCCTGCCGATCCTCATTGCGACGCAACTGCGTCGCGTTGGCGTCTTGGCCGTCAGTCCCGCATTTCGGCGGGCCGCCCGCGCGCATGAGCGACGACCTTGTGCCGGCGGACCCGACCAATCGCGTCGACAAAGAGGAGTAAAATTACCGGGATGAGCGCAACTGCGGACACAAAGAACCAAGATTGTGTCGTGCCGGTAGGCAAACTGTCCATGATGAGCCCCCTGGTTGAACCAGCGCACTCTCGGAAATTGGGCGGGCTAAGCGTCGAGCTTGACTGCTGAGGTGGAATTGATTGTTAGTTCCCGGCAGTTGGTTTGATGTCCCGGCAATGGTTGCAAATCTAGCACAAAAGCCGTCAGGAGGATCTGCGCATCCGTCAGGATTTCGGATTGGACTATTCGATCTTGGGTTTCCCGAATTTCACCCAGGAACCGTATTACTGTCCAAACCCGAAATAATTGTTCTTCATTCATCGTATAGCACATTTTGGTCGACTCCCGCTTGCAAGTGACGCAGGCGATGTTCCGGGTCGAGCGTCCTTGACAACGTCAGTTCTGGCGTCATTAACACATCCTACCGGCGATTTTTTAAACGACGTTTGAAATGGATTTGCGGCGAATGCCCTACATCCGCTGGCCAGAGGTCAGCCGTTTGCGAGGCAAACCCCAGCAGAGATCAATCGGTCGACGAAATGCTTCGGCTCGCGTCAGGGAGCCGCATCCACGACCTCGAGCGAGGTGACCTCGTCCGGCTTACCGGTATAGACGACGAGCGCCACCGTCTTGGTGCCGATGAAGGCGCTGTGCGGCTGCCCCTTCGTGTTGAGTGAATAGCCGCCAGAAGCCCGGGTGGGCTCGCCGGATTTCATCGTGCGCCCGCCCTCGAGCGCAAAGACGTGCTCGTCCGACAGCGCGGTGGCGATGATCTTGATGACCTTGCCGGGCGGCGGCGTGAATTTGACGAGCCAAGCAATGCCGCCGCCCTCCTCGCGGCGGTCGCTCAGGATCTTGAGCTGCACGATGTCTCTGCCGTCATAGGCCGCCGCCGGCCCGTAGAACGAGACAGCAGACGTCCACTCGGCATTGTCAGGATCGACGCGGATCGAAGCCATTCATTCCTCCCTCCAAGCGTTTGCCTGGAAAGGCTAACAGGGTCATATTGACACCGTTTTGTCAGGAGCCGAGCAAACCCTAACGATGCGCCGCGCCGACCGCCTGTTCGACATCATCCAAACGTTGCGCGCTTCGCCGCGCCCGCTAACAGCGGCGGCGCTCGCCGACAAGCTCGAGGTGACGGCCCGCACGATTTATCGCGACATTGCCGCGCTGCAGGCGAGCCGTGTGCCGATCGAAGGCGCGCCGGGGCTCGGTTATGTATTACGGCGCGGCTTCGACCTGCCGCCGCTGATGTTCACGGCAGAGGAGGCCGATGCCGTGGCGATCGGGGTGCGCCTTTTGCGCCGGCTGCGTGACGTAAAACTGCAGCAGGCGGCGGAGAGCGTGCTCGCAAAGGTGGCGGCGGTAGTGCCGGAGCCGTTGCAGCCGCTGCTTATTGCAGCGCCGGTTTATGTCTCGGACGGCAACGCGCCGACGCCGGCCGGGATCGATCCGGCGGCGCTGCGGGGTGCGATCCATAATGCGCGCAAAGTGGCGATCACCTATATCGACGAGCAAGGCCGACGCACGCAGAGAAAAATCCGGCCGATCGCAATGGCGTATTATGTCGACGTCACAGTAGTCGGCGCGTGGTGCGAGCTGCGGGACGACTTCCGCCATTTTCGCCTCGACCGCATTGTGGGCTCGCAGGTGTTGGACGAACGGTTTGCCGCGGACAGCGCCAGACTCACCGCCGAATGGCTGGCATTGCGCAAAGAGCGGCCTGGCGCGCCGGCGCAACGAGAACCGCCATGCTGAGACTCTGGGGCCGCCGCAGCTCGTTCAATGTGCAGAAGGTGCTGTGGCTCATTGGGGAGCTCGGGCTCGAATTTGAGCATATCCCGGCAGGCGGCAGCTTTGGCCGGCTCGACGAACCCGCCTTCGGCGCGATGAATCCGCATAGGCGTGTCCCGGTGCTCGAGGACGGGGACGCGGCGATTTGGGATTCGCATACCATCCTGCGCTATCTCGCCGCGCGCCATGGGCGCGGGAAATTCTGGCTCGACGACCCGTCGGCGAGGGCCCGCGCCGAGAGCTGGATGGACTGGTCGCAGACGGCGCTGCAGCCCGATTTTTTGAATGGCGTCTTCTGGGGCTACTACCGCACGCCGAAAGCGCAGCGCGACTGGCGCGCAATCCGGAGCAGCATTGCCCGCTGCGCCGAGCATTTCCGGCTGCTCGACGGCATCCTCGCGGCCCGCCCGTTCCTGATCGGCGATGAGCTCAGCCTTGCCGATATCCCCGCCGGCACCTCGCTCTACCGCTATTTTGAGCTGGACATTGAGCGCCCGGACTTGCCCCACGTGACTGCTTGGTACGCGCGCTTTCAGCAGCGCCCCGCCTACCGCGAGCATGTGATGGTGCCGTTTACCGAACTGCGCGGCCGGCTCGATTACTGAACTTTTGCCCGCCGTGTCATTGCGAACGCCCGCCCCCGGCGGGCGGGTGGCCGGGGGCCGCAATGACGAGAGCAATGGTTAGGTCTGATCGAGGCCGCGCTAGATCGGCGGCGGGGTGAAGCCGCCGAACTCGCGCTCGATGAGACCAGCAAAAGCGATTGTGGTGCGGTCCTCCAAGTAGCCGCCGATAACCTGTACGCCGATCGGTAGCCCGCTGTCGCTATGCGCGATCGGCATGGTGGTCGCCGGCAACCCGTTAGAGGTCGCAATGCCGGCCCACACGAGCTGGTCATTGTAAGGCACCTTGGTGCCGTCGATGTCGAGTTGACGTGCCCGGTTCGGGAAGGAGTGGTCGTGCGGGAAGGCGACGGTCGGCATCGGCGGGCACAGCATGACATCAACGTCCTTGAACAGCGCCTGCCAGCCTGCCCGCAGGCCGCCGCGGATCCGGCTCGTCCGGATCCACGCCGAGTGGCTCATCGTGCGGCCGCGCAGAAGTGCCGCCGTGAGGCTCAGATCGTCCGGCGACAGTGCTTGCGCCGCAGCCTCGATGCGCAGCCGCTCGTCGGGCGGCGTATCGGCGGTGAAGAAAGCCGCCAGCAACTCCACATAGTTGCGTGTTGTACGCGCCAAGTCGGGCATTTTCGGGCTGGTGCGGAGGACAGTGCAGCCGAGCTTCGCGACGCGGTCGGCCAGCCCATCGAGCGCTGCGCTGATGCTGGCTGCAGTTGGGCACAGAGGGTGCTTGTCGATTACCAGGACGCGGAAATCCGCGAGCTTGTCGTGGCGCGGCGGCGGCAATGCCAGCTTATAGCCGATGCCGTCCGCCAGCTCGTCCGGCCCGGCGACAACCGCCAGTTCGAGCGCGAGGTCGGCGGCGCTTCGCGCCATCGGGCCGATGACCGCAAGATCGCCGCGCGCCGGGAGCGCGGGCGTTTACGGCGGCCCCGAGCCGCGCTGCGGCACCAGATCGAGGCTCGGTTTGTGCGAGAAAACGCCGCAAAAATGCGCCGGGCAGCGCAATGAGCCGCCGATGTCGGAGCCGAATTCGAGCGGCACGAAGCCGGCAGCCAGCGCCGCGGCAGCGCCGCCCGACGAGCCGCCGGGCGTACGACTTACGTCCCAGGGATTGTTGGTCGTGCCGTAAACCTCGTTATAGCTCTGCCAGTCGGTGAGCCCGAGCGGCACGTTGGTCTTGCCGATCACGATGGCGCCGGCGGCTTTCAGCCGCTGCACAGCCAATGCATCGGTTTCCGGACGCCAATCGCGGAATTTCGGATTGCCCCACGTGGTCGGCAGACCCGCGATGTTGAATTGCTCCTTCACCGTCATTGGCAATCCCAGCAGCGGCCGGCGCTCACCGCGCGCCAAGCCGGCGTCGGCTTCTTTTGCGGCGGCGCCCGCCCGCTCGAAATCGCGCACGACAACGGCGTTGATCTTCGGGTCCAGCGTCTCGATGCGGGCAATCGCGAAGTCGACAAGCTCGGCGGCCGATACGCGTTTGTCCGAGAGCATGCCGAGCAGCTCGCCCGCGGTCTTGTATTCCAGCCCGTCGTTCTCTGCTGCGAGGCTCGGCCACGGCATCACGCTCGCCACTGCGGCCGCCCCAATGCTGGTGAGAAACATACGCCGGTCCGGCTGTGGTTCCCGCGCCAAAGCTGGGTAGGGCGGAAAAGCGGCGCGCATTCCGCCAATTTCATTCATCCCCGTTCTCCTGTCGGTGCTGAATTCGACCCCACTGCCGAACCAACCGCCTGGAAACGCTCATTCGGGCTGGTCGGCGCCGCGGTCAGACAAGCGTCGCGTCAATCGAGCGCCAGCCTTGATGCCGAAGTTTGAGGTCCGTCGCGCTGAAGGCAAACCAATTGCCGCCATTGGTCGGGGGTTGATCATAGCGCCGATCGATCGCCAGGCCGGCCAGATAGCAATAGAGCAGCGTCCCGGTGCCCCCGTGCCCGACAATGGCGATGTCACCACTGTTCGGAGCCAGCGCTATGACTTTTCCGACTGCGCCAACGATCCTGGACTGGGCATCGGCCGCCGGCTCCCACCCTCGGACGCTGATTTCCGGTTCGGCAAAGAATGCATTGACGGTGACTTCGAATTCTTGCGGCGGAAGATAACCGGTCGCGGATCGGTCATGCTCCTGCAGGCCGCCAATTACAGTGTATCCGTTGAGTCCGAGCCTTTCGGCAAGAATACCCGCAGCGTCTGTCGCCTTACGCTCGTTGCTCGCGAAGACGCTCCTCACACCCCGCGCCCAGGAACAGGACGCCGCCAAAGCCATACGTGCCCTGCCGCGGTCGTTGAGCGGCCAATCGGCAACCGGCACGTCCGGGTCGATCCGGACGTCCGGATGCGTTATGAAGAAGACGGTTCGCAGCGGACGGCTCAGCCCGGGCTGGAGGCCCGGCGGATATTGGCGCTGCGCTCGGGAATGCCGGTCTCCTCGAAGCAGACGCGGGCGAACTCGGCGACCCCGGCGCGGATTTCGTCTTTGGACGGCAACGCGAAACAGAGCCGCAGATGCGACTTGGTCTGGCTGGGATTGCACGACCATTCGGGGCCGGGGTTGAAGGCGATGCCTGCTTTCGCGGCGGGCGCCACGAGTTTTGTAACGTCGACGCGGTCGGGGAGCTTCAGCCACAAAAAGATGCCGCCTTTGGGGTACCACATCTTTTCGACCACGGTGCCGAATTCGCGCTCGACCGCTTCGGCCATTGTGTCGAGCTTCTCGTGCAATGTCTCCGTCAGCCCGCCGACATGTTCGCCGAAATCCTGCGAGAAATATTCGGCGACGATCATCTGGTCGAGTGCGCCGGTGCCGCTGTCCATCTCTCTTTTGCAGGCGACGAGGCGGCTCATGACGTCGGGTATCGCGACCATATAGCCGAGGCGCAATGACGGCGCCAGGGTCTTCGAGAACGATCCGATGTGGACTACCTGCTGCGGATCCAGCGAATAGAGCGACGGCGGGCCGCCGCCGTCCCAGGTCAGATCGGCGTAGCATTCGTCCTCGAACACCGGCACGCCATGCTTGCGTGTCAGCGCCAATAGCTCCCGGCGGCGCTCGAGCGGCAGGATCGAGCCGGTCGGGTTCTGTATCGTCGGGATTGTGTAGACGTATTTCGGGGTGATTCCCCTGCGGCCCAAATCCTCGAAGATGCGCGCCAGCGCGGCAATGTCGAGGCCGTCTTTGTCCAGCGGCGCGCCGATGATGTTGACGCCGAGGCGCTTCAATTTGGTCAGCGCGCCGCCATAGGTGAATTCTTCGAGAATGGCCGTATCGCCCGGTTCGAGCAGCAGATGATTGACGAGGTCGATGCCCTGCCCGGAGCCGGAGGTGATCAGGACCTCGCCGACCGAGCAGTTGATCGCCGGCCGCTGCCCGACTTTTTGGGCGACAAACTCACGCAGCGGCCGGTAGCCCTGCGGGCCGTCGAAATTGTAGAGCGCGAGTTTGGCGCCGTCCCGCTGCAATACCGCCGTGGCGGCTGCGGCCATTGCGGCCGCCGGTATCCGTAGAGGATCATTGTGGCCGCCGATGAAATTGTATTTCGGAAAGCCCGTCCAAGGCGGCGCCGGCGGTGGCAGGTCCTTGGCAAAGCGATCGATATAGGCGAAGCCCGAGGCGGCCATTTTTAACTCCTGAGTAATTGATTTCACCACGGAGACGCGGAGGACACGGAGACCGGTATTCTCTGTGACCTCCGTGTCCTCTGTGGTGATTTCAGCGTGCGGTGGGAGCGTATTTGCCGGTGAGTTGCGGCGTGATGTCGGGGTAATTGCCCGGCGTCTTCTGCGCCGCCCTCTCATGCATCTCCAGCCGCGTCACGCGGGCCCAGGTCCGCTTCAGCTCGTCTTTCACATTGAAGCCGAGCCGCCCGATGCCGTCGATCTCCAGCTCGATCTTGTCGCCGTCGATGAACGGGTTGAGGCCGCGGTGGTTGGTGCCGGTGGCGATGATATCGCCCGGCTCCAACGTGTGGATCGAGGAAAGCCACTCGATGCAGCGCGGGATCTTGTGCGCCATGTCGCTGGTGTTAAAGTTCTGCGTCAGCGTGCCGTTGTTCCACAGCCGGATCTGCAGCCGGTGCGGGTCGGGGATCTCGTCCTTCGTCACCAGATACGGGCCGATTGGCGCGAAAGTGTCGCGCGACTTCATCTGGAAGAAGACATTGCCCGGCGGCGGCAGCCCGCGGGCCGAGCCGTCGATGAAATTCGTGTAGCCGAAGACGTAATCCATCGCATCGCCGGCTTTGACATTGCTGGCACGCTTGCCGATGACGACCGCCAGCTCAGCCTCGCCCTCGAAGATCGTGGCGGGCACGTCGGGAAGCACCATCGTATCGCCGGGCCCGCACACTGCGCTCGGCGATTTGTGGAAGGCGTTGATCGGTGCCGGCTCCTTGCGCGTGCCGTCTTCCATGTAGTTGACGGCCATTGCATCGATATTGGTCGGCTTCGGCAATGGCGGCCGCACCCTCACCGACGACAGCGGCACGCCCTGACTGCTGGCCGCCGCGTCCGCGAGCCGGCCGCGATATTGGTCAAAACGCGCGATCAGGCCATTGATCAGGTCGCCCGCGCTCGAATGCGGAATGTCGCGGACGACCGAGGAGACGTCGACGACATTGTCGCCCTTCAGCACGCCCAGCTTGTAGTCGTCAAAATACAGCAGCTTCATCGTGGCGCTCCGTTAGTCGATGGGTACGAAGATGCAGTGGCGGACCTTGCCTTCGACCGCCCTGGAGAGATGCCCCTTGCCAGTGGTGTCCTCGACGAGCAGCACTTCGCCGGCGCCGATCACCCGGCTCTCGCCGTCGCTCGCGGTAATTTGCACGCCCGCGTCGAGGTTGATAATGTATTGCCGGCGCGGCGCCGGATGCCAGTCGAGGTCGTAGCTCGGCGGAACTTCGCGGAAAATGATGCCGGTCGCCGGCAGGCGTTTCGAGAGTTTGCCGCCACGGTTCTCCTCGACCCATTCGACTTCGACGTCCCGGAAATGCGACTGGCCGCTCGCATCGGTATAGAGGTTGTGTATCCGCATCGGCGCATCTCCCTCGCAATTGGCTTCCACAGGTATACTAGCGGGGGAGCGAAGCCGCGCGCCAGCCCTCTCGCTTACGCCCGCTGCGCTGCCGGCGGGTAAGCCGGCGCGGCGCGCCGCGTGCCCGGTTTGAGGCGCAGCATCGGCCGCTCAACCAGGTGCCAGGAAAGGAATGCGAGCCCCGCGGCTGCCGGCAATGCGATCAGGAAAACCTGCCACCAAGCCGCGCGGCCGCCCGACAGCCAAGCCACGGTTTGCTCCGCCGGCCAGCCGTAGATGTAAAGACCATAGGAGAGGTCACCAAAACGCGCCGCCGGGATGACCGGCAGGTGCGGGGTGAGTGCGAGCCATAGGGCGAGGTAGCAGCCGAACACCGGAAATGCCGGGATGAACTCGCGCAATGGGACGCTGAGCACGAGGCCGGCGAGCGCCAGCAGCGCAATGCGGCCGCCAAAGATCCGGGTGTCGCGCAGTTTGTAGAGCAGCATTCCGGCGGCGAAAAACCCGACGAGCCACCCCCAACCGCTCAGCAATTGGAAAAACCAACCCCATCTTTCGATGGGATTGAGCATCTCAAATTGCAGGCACGCGATCCCGAAGGCGATTAGCAGAAGCATCGCCTGGGCGGTTAATAGGCGGAGCAAGCCGAGCCCGAGGATCATGAGGTACATCGCGAATTCAAGCCGCAACGTCCATAATGAGCCGTTGATCTCCAGCCCGATGGGGTTGTCGATGAAGGACACGCCGGGCAGCTCGTGGAAGGTCTGGTCGAGCAGCGTATTGCCCAGGACATACTCATAGGGCTCCGCACGGCTCAAATAGGCGCCGAGCGGCAGCGCCGTGACGAGCGGCCCCAGAACGAATGCCGACAGCAGCGTAGCAACAAATAGACCGGGAAAGATCCGCAACGCCCGCTTGGCCAAATAGTGCAGTGGGTTGACGGTTTGTTCGAAGCTCTGCGTCACCAGGAAACCGCTGATCGCAAAAAACACGAACACACCGGTGAGGCCGAGGATCGCCTGGTTGCCGGTCAGTAGGATCAGCCATTCGTTGTTCTGCGTGCCTTCGGCGATGAGAAATGAGTGTGAGAAGATCACTGAAATCGCCGCCAGGAGGCGCAGCGCGTCGAAATTGTTCTGTCGCGGCGGCATGCAAGAGAAACGGACCATTCCCTATCGTCATTCCGGGGCGGGGCGGCGCCGCGAGCCCGGACCATGAACACAGGCATACCAAAGCCGAGGCTGGGTCCGAGTTCATAGGTTCCGGGTCAGCCCCCTTCGGGGCATCCCGGAATGACGATTAATACTCAGAACTCTGTCGGCACATTCACGGGCTCATCAGCTGCGCGACGCGTTCGCGGTGCCAGGTCGCGTCGCCAAGTGCCACCTCCGAGGCCTTGGCGCGCTTGAAGTAAAGCTGCAGATCGTGCTCCCAGGTCATGCCGATGCCGCCGTGCAATTGGATGCCGGTGCCGGCGACCTTGCGGGCCATCTCGGAGGCGGCGGCCTTGGCCATCGACACGGCCAATGGTGCATCCTCCAGCCCCCGGTCGAGCGCCCAGGCGGCGTAATAGGTCAAGGATTTCGCGTTTTCGAGCGCGACGAGCATGTCGGCGGCCTGGTGCTTGACGCCCTGATAACTGCCGATCGGTTTGCCGAACGCGATGCGGATCTTTGCATAGGCGACCGTCATGTCGAGCACCCGCTGCGCACCACCGCACATCTCGGCCGCCAATGCCAGAGTGGCTCGCGCGATGACCCGCGACAGTGGCGGCCAGCCGGCATGCCGGTTGCCGAGCAATGCGTTTGCGGGCAACGCGACATTGCCGAACCTGATCTCGCAGAGCTTGCGGGTCTCGTCGATCGTCGGGAGCGGCGTGATGGTGAGCCCGGGGGTGTCTTTCGGCACGAGGAAGAGGCTGACACCGTCTTCCATCGTATTGCCGTCGCGGGTGCGCGCCGCAACGACGAGAATGTCCGCCACATGCGCGTCGCCGACGAAGAGCTTGCTGCCGGACAGCGTGAAACCGCCCGCTGTCTCGCGCGCCGGCAATGCAATGCCCGCGGCGTCCCAGCGCAGATTGGGCTCGGTCCAGGCGAGCGCCGCCTTCGCGCCGCCGCCGGCGATCCGCGGCAGCCACGCCCGGCGCTGCGTCACGGAACCGGCTTCCGCAATCGCGGCGCCGCCGAGCAATACCGTCGAGAAAAACGGGCCCGGCATTACCGCGCGGCCCATTTCCTCCATCAAGACGACGAGATCGCCGAGGCCGAGCCCACTGCCGCCATCGGCTTCCGGGTAGACGATGCCGAGCCAGCCCTGCGCGGCGAGCCTTTCCCAGAACTCGTCCGTAACCGCCGCGGGCTCCGCCATCCGCTGCCGCACGAACCCCGTCGCGCACTCGGCCTCCAAAAATCGCCGCGCGCTGTCGCGTAGCAGCTCCTGTTCCTCGGTAAACCCGATGTCCATGCTCGGGCCCCTAGCCCTTCGGCAGGCGGAGCACGCGCTCGCCGATGATGTTGCGCTGGATCTCGCTGGTGCCGCCGGCGATCGTGTATTGCCGGGCGGCGAGCGCGCGGTCGTGCCAGCGTGCCGCGTCCGGAACCGCCTCGGTTGGCGCATCGACCGTCGCGTAGGGGCCGAGCAAGGTCGAGGAGAAATCCGCGATGCGCAGCGCCAATTCCGAGCCGAACAGTTTGAGGATCGAACCCTCGGGACCCGGCGGCTCACCGCGCAATCGGCGCGTGAGGCCGCGCAGCCGTGTCATCTGCAACGCCCTCACATCGATCGCCAGCTGCGCCAGTTGCTGGCGGATGTGGCTCTCGCGCCAGGCCGGCTCCTGGCGATTGGGGAACTGCTTTGCGAGCTCGGTGAGCCGCGCGATCTGCGCGGCGTGGTCGCGCCCGCCGGCGCCGCTGCGCTCGAACATCAAGGTCGTGATCGCGACCTTCCACCCCTCATTCAGCGGTCCCACCAGATTTTCCTTGGGGACCACGACGTCCTCGAAAAACACTTCGTTGAAATGCCGATGGCCATTGAGCAGCACGAGCGGCCGCACCGTGATCCCGGGCGTCGTCATATCGACCAAAAGATAGCTGATGCCGTGATGTTTTGGCGCGTCGGGATCGGTGCGCGCCAACAGAAAGCACCAGTCGGCGAAATGCGCGCCCGAGGTCCAGACCTTCTGCCCATTGACGACAAAATGGTCGCCCTGGTCGACGGCGCGGGTGCGCAGGCTCGCGAGATCGGCTCCTGCATCAGGCTCGGAATAGCCTTGGCACCAGATCTCGTCGGCGCTCAAGATGCGCGGCAGGTGGCGCCGCTTTTGCTCCTCGGTGCCCCAATGGATCAGGGTCGGGCCCAGCAGATTGAGCGCGCTCGCGCCTGGCAACACAGGAACGCGGGCGCGGAAATATTCTTCGTCGAAGATCACCTGCTGCATGAAGCTGGCGCCGCGGCCGCCATATTCCTTGGGCCAGGAAATCCCGACCCAGCCGGCAGAGTGCATCTTCTTCTGCCAGGCGATGCGCTTTTCGAGTGTCTCGCGGTCGGGCGCGACGCGCTGGTCGGCGGCGTCATCGACGCAGATCTCGGGCGGCAGGTTCGCTTCGAGCCAGCGGCGAAACTCGGCGCGGAATGTGGCGTCTTCGGGGCTGTCCGTAAAATCCATCGGGCGTCTTCCTCACTTGCTTGCCCGAGGCTAGGCGCAAGCCCTTCTCGCTGGCAAGCGCGCGGCCGCGGATCAGATGACGCCGTTCTCTCGGAGTTCTGCAATTTCAGCGTCCGATAGTCCGAGCCAGCCGCCGTAGATGTCGGCGTTGTGCTGGCCGATCTTGGGGCTGGGGGCGGGCTCCATCGGGTTGACGCCGTGCAGGCGCAGTGGCGTCGAGGGCACGACGATCTCGCCGAGTTCGGGATGGTCGATGCGCGCGAGCATGCCGCGACCGTGCATGTGCGGGTCGTTCATAACCTCGGGCGCGGTGCGCACCGGCGCGCATGGAATGCGGTATTGCTTTGCGCGCGCGAACACCTCCATCTTTGGCAAGGTGCGTGTCCAGGCTTCGACGAGTGCGTCCGTCTCATCCATATGCGCGACGCGCGCGGCATTCGTCGCAAACCGCAGATCGTCCTTCAATTCCTCGCGACCCATCGCCCGTAAGAGGTTCTGCCAATGGGCCTCGGTGACGATGTGAATCGCGACATGGCCGTCCGCGGTCTGAAAGACGTTGTATGGGGCGCTGTTGAGGCCGGACTGGCGGTTGCCGGTGCGCGGCGGGATCTCGCCGGTGCGGTAGTAGTAATCGTAGCTCGCCGCCAAAGTCGGCCACACCGCCTCCTGCATCGCCACTTCGACGAGGCGGCCCTGCCCACTGCGGTCGCGGTCGTAAAGGGCGGTCAGGATACCGGCGTAGAGGTGGATCCCACCCATGAAGTCGACCAATGTCGGGCCGGCTTTGACGGGCGGCCCGTCGGGGAAGCCGGTTACGCTCATGATCCCGGAGGCCGCCTGGATCGTCATGTCCATCGCAAGATTGTCGCGATCCGGCCCACTGATGCCGAAGCCAGTGCCGGTCGCATAGATCAGACGTGGATTGATTTCCCGTAGCCGGCTCCAGCCGACGCCGAGGTCGTCCATCGTGCCGGGTGAGAAATTTTCGAGCAACACATCGGCGCGCTCCACCATGCGGAACAGCAGTTCGCGACCGCGTTCGTGCTTCAAATTCAGTGTAATCGCGTGTTTGTTCTGGTTCAGCATTGCAAAGGGCAGGGTCGCGCTCTTGCCCGACTCGGCTCGGCGCCGTCCCGGCTCGCCAGCCCGCGGCTCGATCTTGATTACGAATGCGCCCGCTTTTGCCAGTAGCAGGCTTGCGTAAGGCCCCTGGAAAATCTGGCCGAAATCGATCACCGTCACATCCGATAGTGGCCTATTTGGTCGTGCTTGGTCCATTGGCCCTTTCCGCCTGTTTATTGGAAATTTCAGTCGCGCCCGTGGCTCGTGCGAGGCATGCTAACGGCAGGCGCGCATCGAAGATAGAAGAGGAAAGAACATGAAGTACGACGTCATCTCCGCCGATTGCCACATCGATCTGATCTGGCTGCCCCGCGATCTGTTCACGTCCAATGCGAGGGCGGCATTGAGGGAGCGTATGCCGTACGTAACCGACGGGCCGCGGGGCAAGGAATGGGTGACGAAGAGCGGCGCCTCGTTCGGATTGATGAACGGCATGGGCTCGGCCGGGCGCCTCTACGAGCCGGGCAAGATCCACCGCTCGGACCGCATGGCGGCCGAGGGGATCTATGAGGACGGCAAGAAGGGCATTCGCCGCATGACCGACCCGGAAATGCGGCTAAAAGACCAGGACCGCGACGGCATCCAGGCCGAGGTCCTCTATGGCATCCTCGGCGCCACGGGCCGCATCAACGATGACGAGGCGGCCAGCGAGATGCTGCGCATTTATAATGACTGGCTTGCAGATTTCTGTTCGACGCATCCGGACCGCTTTGCAGGGCTCGCCTGCATCCCGAACCACGACATCGACGCGGCGGTCGGCGAGATCGAACGCGTCGCCCGCCGTGGCGCCGTGCGCGGGCTGGAAATTTCGCGCCGCGGCGACATGACGCCGCTGTGGGATCCGTGGTGGAACCCGATGTGGGAAGCCATCTCGGCGGCTGGGCTGCCGGTGCATTTCCACACGATCGGCAGCGGCGTGCGGCGCGACTTCACACGGCTCGCTCCGAAAGTGGCGCTTGCCGCGCGCGCCGCCGGCATCACCAGCTTCCAGATGTATATGTCGGAGGTATTGCTGTCGGTGATCTTCTCGGGCGTGCTCGAGCGTCACTCCGGCATCAAACTCGTGATCGGCGAGGCAGGCGCCGGCTGGATCCCCTACATCCTCAATCGCATGGACGCAGAGTGGGAGGACCAGTTCAAGGAACTCGAGCTCAAGATGCCGCCCAGCGAATACTGGCGGCGGCAGTGCTATGCGACCTACCAGACCGACCCGATCGGTGTGAAACTGATCGACGAGATCGGCGAGGACAACATGATGTGGGGCTCGGACTTCCCGCATCCCGATGGCGTCTGGCCGGATTCGCAGGAATATATCCAGCGCGAGCTCGGCCACCTCCCCGAAGCGATCCGCAAGAAGATCGTCTGCGACAACGCCGCCAAGCTCTACCGGTTCGTGAATTGACGATCTACTGGCGGCTCTTGGATCGATGAACCTAGACCGGGGGCGACCCTCCCGGTCCAGGTTCATATCCGGTTAGTTATTGCCGATAGCGTTGGCCAATCTCGACCGTAAGCTCAGGCAACTTTCAGGATGCCGAGCTGCTGGAGTGCGGTCGCTCCGTCGTCCAGACCGCTTTCCTCTGCAATTTTGCCCGCTTCGACGCGAAGCACGGTCGTTCCGGTGAACCGCATTTTCCGCCCGGAAGCGGCCGGAAGAGCGCCGATAAGAAAGTCCCCGAAGGCGGGGCCAGTATGGGTACCACCACCTTCCCAACGGCCGACCACATAGTCGCCCTCGGCGATGAGGTCCGCCGCGCCCCAGAAATTGAGGTCAGGGAACGCCTCGCGGAACCCGATCATGAACTTCTTCACGTCCTCACGGCCGCGGCGCGGCGCATGCAACGAATATTGCAGGAGGATGTCGGGTGTTGCGAGTTCGTCGACCACCGCGGGGTTCCAGGGATTGCCCCAGAACTCTTTGAACCAGCGGCCGACGACCGCCTTGTTTTCCTGTTCCTTCGACATGACGAACTCTTTCACTTGTGAGAGACGGCTCGTCGAACGCACCGCACAAGCGGTGCCTTGCGAGCGAGCGATTGGTTGCATTCTCGCCAGGGGAGCGGCTATCCGGTTCTTGCGGTTTAATTGGCGTTCTGCGATGCGGCGCGAGGCCGACGCACTAGACGTTAGAGCGCTGGCATTTTCACTGGCTCTGCGTGCGAGCCCGCGAACGGGACACTAACAACCCGGACGACCGGCAAATTCCAGGATAGAATCGGAATACTCGCTCGCCCCGCTTGCAGGGAGAGGGTTGGGGCGAGGGGCCTGCGCGCGACTGGCAAGAGCCATTGCGACGACCGGTTTCCCCCTCACCCCGGGAGCGTCCCTACGCGTGCCGATCTCTCCCCGTAAGCGGGGCGAGGTGCTTGAGCGATTAACGGAGCGGCGAGAACGACGCCGGGACGACCAACATGTTCTCCTGCTTGAGCATCATGCTCGGCCCGCCGCCCGATGGTGGCGGCCAGATGCCCTTGGTCCGCGCCTCTTCGCGAATGCGGAAGCGCTCGCCCGCGTCCTTGTAGGCCCAGATATGGCACCATTTGTTGAGCCCGCCGAGCTCGGAGTACCATGCCCCGACCAGCGGCGAGAGCTTGGTGCGTTCGGCGATATGCGTGCTCCAGCGGTCGATGACGCCCGGGATGCCGCCGGGTTTGAACGTATAGATGCGGATCTCATAAAGGTTGCCGTACTGGCGCGGCTCGAGCGGCGGCGAGAATGGCGCCGGGAGATAGATGTCGCTCTGCAGCTCGACTTCGAACTCCCGGACATTGGGCGGCCAGCCCTGGAGCTTGGTCGCTTCTTCTCTGAGACGCGTGCGTGCCGCGAGATCCTCATAGGGCCAGACATGGATGACCCGGTTTAGCGGGCCGACTTCGGTATGCCAGAAGGCGGCGAGAGGCGAGACCTTGGCCCGCACCGGCAACGCCTCGGCAAAGCGCTGTTCGAAGGTGGCAACCGTCCCCGGCTGCAACGTATAAGTGCGCATCTCGATGATCATCGGGTTTCCTCCGTTTTCGGGGTCAGCGCTCTGACGCTAGTCCCCGTCGTGCGCCTGTCAAGCGCGGGATTGCTCACCGCCGGAGCCGTTGCGGCTCCTGGATGTTACCGCCCATTAAATAGATGAGATAGGCAACGGCATCGCGTTGCTCCCTGAATGGTCGCGTTTGTGCGGTGATGCTGTTGCTCCACCAAACGGTGTCGTCCAGAAACCCGTTGGGGTATCCGATCCGGCGAGCACATTGCGGCGCTTCAAGAACGCACCATAGGCGGACCATATTCACGTAGCTGACATCATTCTGGATAGTCTCGACATTGCTTATTTGCGTCGGGAACACGCACCAGTAATTCTGGTAATTCTCGAATACGGCCTGCTGACGATTGACCACACCCCGAAAACACAATTGGCCAATGTACGAAATGAAGAACTCGGCGAAGGGGTCGACGTATTTCATCCCATCATTGATATAGCGGATCGTTTCGAGGTAGCCGGGCTGACCGGGCGGCGGCGGTCGTACGGCGAATGCCGGAGAATTGATCGCCTCAGGGGCTATCTCGCCGCGCAGCGACGCCAATTGTGGCCCGAAGTACTGTGGTGGTGTTTGCGCGCAGGCTGTCAGCACCAGTCCCGCGACTGCTCCGATCGCCGATTTGAGGGTCATTCTAATCAACCTTTAGATGCGTCCGAAGCCACACAATAATCGGAAACGGTCACAATGTCTCCAACCACCGCTTATGGGCGCTCGTCTCGGGATGCGGCGAGCCCGAGGAGCCTGCGCGCCAAGGTCAGATGTGGCTTGTCGATCATCTTGCCGTCGAGTGCGATCGTTCCGGCATCAGGGTTTTCGGCGAAAATCGCGATTACTTTCCGCGCCCAGGCGAGTTCCTCTCGGGTAGCGGAAAAGGCGTTGTTGATGACCGGAACCTGCGCCGGATGGATCGCCATTTTGGCGGCAAAGCCCGAGCGCTTCGCGGCGGCGGATTCGGCTGCGAGCCCGGCCTCGTCCCTAAAATCTGTGTAGATCGTGTCGATTGCCATGACGTTTGCGGCTGCGGCGCCCAACAGGCAAAGCGAGCGCGCCATTCGGTAAACATCGTCATAGACGCTGTCCGATCGGCGGTTGCTGCCGCCGAGACAGGCAGCCAGATCCTCCGCTCCCCAGGTGACCCCCTCGAGGCGCGGCGATACTCCGGGATAGCCGCCAAGAGCAAACATTGCGGCCGGTGTCTCGGTCGCGATCGCGATGACGCGGGTCGTTCCAGATGAAAGCTGAAAGGCCGCCTCGAAGGCCGAGAGGTAGTGATCGAGGGTGCGCAGATCCTCCGGTATGCATTTCGGCAATAAGATCCCGTGCGGCCTCCCCGGCACCACGGCGGCCAGATCATCGAGCGCGGCCTCGCTCGCCAGCGGGTTGATGCGGACATAGCGCCGGAACCCGGCGGAGCCTGTCGCGGCGAGAAAATCGCGCGCCTGGCGGCGCGCTAGCGGCCGGTTTGCCGGCACGACCGAATCTTCGAGGTCGAGGATCAATGCGTCGGCCCCGGACCCCGGCGCGCGGGCGAGCTTGCGCTCGCTGTCGGCGGGAAGAAAAAGCAACGAGCGCATTCAGCCCTCCACCGAACGGCACTTCATCAAACCGGCGCGACGGCAGATTGCGACGGTCTCGCCGCGCTGGTTGATGCCCTGATGCTCGAACTCGACGATGCCCGCATCCTTGCGCGATTGGCTGCGCCGTTTCGATCTCACGATCGTCCGTGCACGCAGCGTGTCGCCGTGGAACACCGGCTTGGGGAAACGAACATCGCTCATGCCGAGATTGGCAACCGTCGTCCCGAGCGTTGTTTCTCCGACGCTGATGCCGATCACCAGCCCCAGCGTAAAGAGGCTGTTTACGAGGCGCTGACCAAACTCCGTCTGCTTTGCAAACTCTGCGTCGAGGTGGAGCGGCTGCGGGTTCATCGTCAGTGCGCTGAACAGCACATTGTCCATTTCCGTCACCGTACGGCTGAGCGCGTGTTCGAACACCTGTCCTTCGCTGAATTCCTCGAAATACAACCCAGCCATGAGTACCTCCTTCGCTTTCCGCTCGACCCACATCCAGGAAAAACATAGCATGCGCCGCGCCGGAAACGGACCGAGGGGGCGCACCCGAGGTTTATCCCGGGTATGCGGACAGGGCAGGCAGGGAACAGCGCGCGCATGGATATCAGCCAGCTGATAGCTGAAAACGGCGCCTGCTTTTATCTTATCGCCTTTGTGTGGACATTTCTCGAAGGTGAAACCTTCGTTCTTTTCGCCGCGTTTGCTGCGGCACAAGGCTTGCTCAACCCGATACTCCTGCTGCTCGCGACCCTGCTCGGCAGCTTCTCGGGAGACCAGACCTATTTCTGGATCGGCCGCTCTTTCGGGTTGCGGTTATTGAACCGGTTCCCAAAATGGCGGTACGGCGTCGAATCGGCGTTGTATTGGCTGGAACGCTACAATACAGGTTTTATTCTGTCCTTTCGCTTCATCTATGGCGTTCGGAATTTCTCGTCATTTGCGATGGGGTTGAGCGCGGTTCACTGGAAGCGCTTTCTGATCTTAAATTTTATCGCCGCAGCTCTGTGGGCGGCGAGCTTTGTCGCGGTCGGCTATTTCCTCGGCCACGCGTTCCGTGCGGTGCTCGGCCATTTGGTGCGCTCCTTCAGCCTCTTCATGCTGATTGCATTCATTGTGATCACCGTCGGGGTCTGGACTTTCCACCGGCTGCAAAGGCGCCGTCAGCTGCGTGTGCCGCCAGGCGCCAAAGTGATGCTCCCACCCTCCTGAGAGCTGTTCCACCGCCAATCAGCGAAGGACCATAACCGGGCTGCCGACGGCGAGGCCGAGCGCCGCATCTGCCCGGCCAGCATTGACGGCGATTTCGGCAAGTCCGTTCGAGTTCGCGTACCAGAAGGCAGCCCCGGGCGGGACGTCGGAAAATGTGCGGGCGCGCGCCAAATCGTGTCCCGCGACGCGCAAACCGGTTCGCTCCTCCAGGAGCTCCGTGCGCAGCCCGGTGATCGCGTTGCCGTAGTGGTCGACGTACACGATCTCGGGCAGGTCGTCCGGCCAATCCGGATATCGCCCTATTTCGCCAGGCCGCGGCGGTTCGGAAGGGAACGCCCCGCAAGCCAGCCGCCCGGCGACCGGCGCGAACAGATCGCGTCCGTGAAAGCTTGCCGACATCTCGGCGGGTCGCCAAAGAATATCCCAGACCCGGCTTGTGGGGGCGCGGCGTCTGACCAGTTCGAACAATCCGTTGTCGGGACCCACATACCAGCGGCCGTCGGCTTCGACAATGACGGCGCCGCGTGCGCTGCCGACGCCGGGGTCGACGACCGCGAGCAATACGGTTCCAGGCGGGAACCATATACCATAAGCGGCAAGGAGGTAGGCTGCAGGTTTCGGCCTTCCGGCAGGCGCGTCGGCAAAGAGATCGACGACCGGCACGGCAGGCGCGGCTCGATAGAGAGCCGCCTTGACCTGGCCGGTGTAAGGGCCTTTGAGGCCAAAGTCCGTGAACAGCACGATCATTGGCTCATCTTGCTCAGTTATCCGTTCGCTATTTCTTAACTTTTTCGTGCAGTGCTAAGTTTGGTCAAGTTCGGGATCGGCCTTCCGCTAGACTATCGCTCAACACTGATCAGGAAGAGGGGAGTTCATAAGGGCCTCACCCAATCAGTGGTTGGGTTCCCCACTGCTGGAGAGCTGAGAAGGACGGCCTTCTGTACTTGAGATTGCTGTTGCCCTTGAAATTGAAAGATGCCCGGGTATGCTCCGTTTCGGCAAACTCGGTTCTGGGGGATTGAGATGAGAAGTGTCGTGCTGGCGGCGGCGCTCGGCTTTGCTATGGCGGTAGGAAGCGCGGCCGGGGCTGACCGGAGCTGCTATTCGGCGGCGGATGCCGAGGCCGAACAAGCAATTCTGTTTCAAACGAACTTAATGGTCACGAGCTCAGCTTGCCGGGACACTGTTTACGGCGAATTCCGGGCGCGCAACAAGGACGCAATCATACGCTACCAGAACGCAATGATAGCGCATTTCCGGCGTACCGGAGCGAGGAACCCGAAAAGCGCGTTCGATACCTGGCAGACCAGCTTGGCCAATGAAGCGGCGCAGAAGCAGGCCGTCATTCCGACAGCGCAAGTCTGCCAGCAGGCGACCGAGATGCTGAAGCTGGCGAGCACGCTCGATGCGAAGGGCTTGCACGACTATGCGCTCGCGCATGTGGTTGCCGACACGCACCCCAAATGCGGCAGATAACAAAACCGACTGAGGCTCTTTGAGAACATAAGAAAAGCTTCATGCCGCCGTGGGTGGGCATGAGGCTCGCTATCTCCTGCTGCTCGTGCGATCGAGAGATGGCCCCGGCTTTGGCAGGGAAACGAGAAGTGCGGCGAGGCGGCGACGCGCTGCTGTGCGCAAAAGAGAACATCTCCGAATTGTTTCGCGGCGCGACGCTGCCTATGTGGCGAAGGTGCTGCTCGATGTTAATCAGCTCGGGACGCTGCTGTCGGTGGTCATCATCGACGTGGTGCTCGCCGGCGACAACGCGGTCGTCGTCGGGATGGCGGCCTCCGGGCTTCCAGTCGAGCAAAGGCGGAACGTAATTTGTCTCGGCATCGTCGCGGCGACGGCGCTGCGGATCCTGTTTGCCTATTTTGCCGTGCAGCTCCTCGCGGTCATCGGGCTGACACTCGCCGGCGGTGTGCTGCTCTTATGGGTTTCCTGGAAGATGTACCGCGAGATCCGCGAAACGCGGATCGCCGAACAAATGGCGGCCGACGAGCTTGCCTGCCATGCGAGCCGCGCCCGCTTGCGCAAGAGCGCGATGGAAGCGCTCATCAGGATCGTCGTCGCCGATGTGTCAATGTCGCTCGATAATGTGCTGGCCGTCGCCGGGGTCGCACGCGACCACTTCGGGCTGCTTGCCTTCGGCCTGTTGCTATCGGTCGCATTGATGGGGGTCGCCTCGACCTGGATCGCCCGGCTGCTCGACCGTCATTATTGGATCTCCTGGGTCGGGCTCGGCATCATCACCTTTGTCGCGCTCAGAATGATCTGGGACGGTTCGACCGAAATCATTAAGCAGACCGCGGCATTATCGGTGTCTTGATCATATTCAAGAGCGCCGATCGCCAACCTACTCAACCGCGGCTGCACGCGCCCCCGCCGAGTACACAGAATTTGGCGCAATGAGGGTGGTTGAGCGGCACCGCGCGTTGCGCCTCGGCGAGGCTGTGACCGAGTTCGAAACGCGGATCATAGGGCAGCAAGGTGCAGGCGAGGACGGCCGGCCGCGAAGCGCCCTTGCGCTTTACGACCATCCGCGAGCTCGCACACATGACGCTTTCGGGAGACTTTCCGAGAATGCCCCAGCATGCCTCGGTGATCTCCGGAACCTCGGCCGACGCATCCATTTCGGGGAAAACCGTAAGCGTCACCGGATCATCGGCGTCGATTTCGACGCCGATCTCCGCGAACAATGCGGCAAAGCCTCGGCGGATGGTCTCTTCCGGCTCTCCTGAGAGCCGGCGGCTCGCGACGTGCGCCGAGAACCCGTTCCGCGCCAGCCAAATCAATCCGTCTATCGTCGGCTGCCAGCTTCGCTTTCCACGCTCGCGCTCATGCACGATGCGCCCGTAATGGTCGATCGAGACGCGGATCGTCAGCCGGTCGCCATACCTCTCGCCGAGCTTCAACAGCGATGCTTTGCACTTCATCATCGGCTTCATCGCGTTGGTCAGCACCAGCGCGCGCAGACGCCGCGAGAGCACGTCTTCGAGCATGGCCGGCAGCTCGGGGTTCATGAACGGCTCTCCGCCGGTGAACCCGATCAGCGAAGTGTTCAAACCGGCGGCCGCGATCTCGTCCAAGTATTCGGAGACTTCCGCGGCGCTCAGATATAGCAGGCGATCATTCTTCGGTGAGGATTCGATATAGCAATGCTGGCAGGTGAGATTGCACAGGGTGCCCGTATTGAACCAAAGCGTTTCGAGCTTCTCCAGACTGACCCAGGCGCGCCTTTCGCCCTTCGCGGTGAGGAAGGGGTCGGTAAATTTTCGGAGGTTTGGCGGCTCGGTCATCACGAGAATCTAAGAGTTAGTGCGCGCAAAATCATCTCGGAATCACGCCATCGTGAGGCGGGCGGCCGAGTTGCGGCCTGTTGATAAGCTCGCTAGGGTACCCATTTGCGATTTTTTCTCGCGTGCAGAACGGCATGGAACATTCGATACCGCGGCATATTCGGCTGACGTCTCACCCCGGTACGGCAGGCAATGGCGCAATTCCGCTGCGTTGGGGCGCCGCGAGCCCAGCCGAACGGGGTCCTGTCGTGGCGAGCCCAGCCGCGCCCCGTTACCGCAATGCGGTCGGCTCCTATTCCGGCGCTTACGCAATCTATCGTGCGCTCGCGGTCGCGACGCGGGCGCTGGCGCGCGACCACCGGCCAGATCTCACGGACACCGCACCCGCAGCACTGACCGCGCCGCATCCGCAATGGGCGGACCCGAAGCGGATCGTGTCGCTCGACCCATGGGGCCATCTCGTTGGCGAGGTGTTCGCAGAGCACATCAACGCTGGGATCGACATACGACCGACAATCGCGGTCACGCGGGCGCGGATCACGACACCCGAGCTCCGGCCGCTGATCGCCGACGGCGCATGGCGGCCCGACGGCGGCGTGCTGCTCGAAAACGGCGAAATTCGCGTCACGAAAGCGGCGATCGATCCGGTCTGGCATCTGCCCGGTGTGGCCGCTCGTTTCGGCGTCCCCGAGGCGGAGCTGCGGCGCACGCTCTTCGAGGAGACCGGGGGGATGTTCCCGGAGCTCGTCACCCGGCCCGATATCGAAGTGCTGCTGCCGCCGATCGGCGGCGCGACCGTTTATTTCTTCGGCGAGGTCGAGCGCCTTGCCGACCCGAACACGGTGATCGCGTGCCGCGTTCACGACGAGTGCAACGGCTCGGATGTTTTCGGCTCCGACATATGCACCTGCCGCCCCTATCTCGTGCACGGCATCGAGGTGTGCGTCGAGACGGCGCAGCAGGGCGGCGTTGGGATCATCGTTTACAACCGCAAGGAGGGGCGGGCGCTGGGCGAGGTCACGAAATTCCTTGTCTACAACGCCCGCAAGCGCCAGCTCGGCGGCGATCGGCCCGATACCTATTTCCGCCGGACCGAATGCGTCGCCGGCGCGCAGGATATGCGCTTTCAGGAGCTGATGCCGGACGTCTTCCATTGGCTCGGCATCCGCCGCATCGACCGCTGGGTCTCGATGTCGAACCTGAAGCGCGATGCGCTCGTGGCGCAGGGGATCGAAGTCGTCGCGCAGGTCGCGATCCCGGATCGGCTCGTGCCGCTCGACGCCGCGGTCGAGATCGAGGCGAAGAAGGCCGCCGGCTATTTCGCGCCGGCCGGGATCACTGCCCCAGAGGAGCTCAGCCGCGTCAAAGGTCGTGCTCTCGACGATTGAGGAAGCCCGCGGGCTCCTGACGGCGGCCGCAGTGCGCGAGCGCTGCGGAATTGTCCTCGCTGCGGCCGAGCGCGGCGAGATCCCGCATTTTCGCATTGTCCCGTCGCGGCTCGACGCGGCGGTCCGCCGCGTCGTCGACATCACGCGCCGCCGCTATCCCGATCTCGTCGTTCCGTATCACAGCCGGTGGCGGCATTTCTCGGTTGGCGGCGTCGACCGCGCCGCCGTTGTAGCCCCCGGCGTCGATGCGGCTGAAGCCGCGCGGGCTCGCATTGATCTCGCGATCGTCTCGGTGCTGCTCGACGCCGGAGCCGGGTCGCGCTGGCGTTTTCACGAGACAGAAACGGGGCAGGTGTTTTCTCGTTCCGAGGGGCTTGCCGTAGCGAGCCTGCGCGCCATGCAGTTGGGGCTCCTCTCCGCCGACGCGGCCTCGCCGTGGCGCGCCGATGCGGAGGCGCTCTCGCGTATTTCGGAGGAGGTGCTCGGCAGCGCCTTTCAGCATCGGGACGGAAACGAGCTCGTCGGGATCGGAGGGCGCGCCGCATTGCTGCGGCGGGCAGGGAAGGTCTGCGCCGCCAACCCCGACCTGTTTGGCTCACCGGGCCGACTCGGCAACCTTTACGACTACTGGGCGAGGGATGGCGACGAAATTTCTGCGGCGGAAATGCTGCGCACGTTGCTGCGAGTGTTCGGCGCGATCTGGCCCGGACGGATCAGCCTCGCTGGCCTGCCGCTCGGCGACTGCGGCCGTCACTCCGCAGTGCCCGGCAACGGCATCGTGCCGTTTCACAAGCTCAGCCAATGGCTCGCCTATTCACTCGTCGAGCCGCTTGAGGCGGCGGGCTTGCGCGTCATCGATCCCGAGGCGCTGACCGGCCTAGCCGAATACCGCAATGGCGGCCTCTTCATCGATTGCGGCGTGCTCGAGCCGCGCGATCCGGCGCTGCTGCGGCGCCCCTTAGGGGCGTTGAGCGAGCCCGTCGTCGAATGGCGCGCGTTGACCGTGGCATTGCTGGATCGCCTCGCGCCCCGAGTACGCGAGCGCCTCGGCAAGAGCCCGCACGAATTCCCGCTCGCCTGCGTCCTGGAAGGCGGCAGCTGGGCCGCCGGCCGCGAAATCGCGCTCGAACGCCGTCCCGACGGCGCCCCGCCGCTCACGATGCTGAGCGACGGAACCTTATTCTAGGAGCGTTTCATGCAGCAGCAATGGCCGAGCTTGATCGTCGTCGCGCATCCTCTGGTTCAGCACAAATTGTCCTTGATGCGCGACCGCGATACTTCAACGGCGGAGTTTCGGCGGCTGTTGCGCGAGATCAGTCTGTTGCTGGCCTATGAGGCGACCCGTGATCTGCCGCTTGGCCCGGCCGAGATTGAAACGCCGCTCGAGCGCGGAGCCTTTCCGCTGCTTGCCGGGAAAAAGCTGTGTCTGGTCTCGATCCTGCGGGCCGGCAACGGCATTCTCGACGGCATGCTCGACCTGCTGCCTTCGGCGCGGGTCGGCCATGTTGGCATCTACCGTGATCCGCGCACCCTGCAGGCGATCGAATATTACCTCAAACTGCCGGAAGATCTCGCCGAACGCGACGTAATCCTTGTCGATCCGATGCTGGCGACCGGCAATTCGGCGGTGGCGGCGATTTCCCGCCTCAAGGAGCTGTCGGCGCGGTCGATCCAATTTGTTTGCCTCGTCGCCGCTCCCGAAGGCGTTGAAAGGGTGTCCTCGATCTTCCCGGACGTCCCGATCATTGCCGCCGCCCTCGACCGCTGCCTCGACGCGGCCGGCTATATCCTCCCCGGTCTCGGCGATGCCGGCGACCGGCTGTTCGGAACCAAATAACACTGCAAGAGTCGGATAGAGGGCTCGGTCTCTTCGCTACATCCTGCTCCGCCCAATTTTGGAGGAGCGAGGATGAGTTTCCGTATCAGCGGCCTGCCTGCCGAACACTTCACGCATCTGTTTGGGTTGTCCGACGAAGAGCTGCCGGCACACGGAGCCGTTCGGCGGATTGCAGACGAGAGGATGCCCGGCTACCCCTGCCGCATTAGCCTCACTGATGCTCGGCCGGAAGACGAATTGCTGCTCGTCAACTACGAGCATCATCCGGTCAACTCGCCCTATCGCATGCGCTTTGCGGTCTATGTGCGCAGGGGCGAGAAGACCTATGGCGCGATCGACGAAATCCCGGAGCAGCTGCGCATCCGCACACTCGCGGTGCGAGCCTTCGACGCCGATGCAATGATGGTCGGCTGGGAGCTCGTCGATGGACGTCAGCTCGAAGCCGCGATCGAACGGCTTTTCGCTGATCCCCGAGCCGCTTATATGTCCACTACGCTGCGCCCGGATGCTACGCCGCGCGGGTGGACCGCGCCTGAAGGCCGCGGCCAGTCTCGGACTGTCGCTGCCCGCTCGTTCGTCACCGGGCTCGTCCCGGTGATCTACGCTTTCTGCAGCGCGGATTTTCGTCGACCACTTGCGTGGATGGCCGGACCAGGTCAGACCAAGTCCGGCCACGGACGGGGGTTCGTCGCTCACGAAGGGTGACTTCACGTATTGCTGCTTTTCAGAGGCTTTCGACGCCCTAAGCTTCGGCGAGGAAAGCTGGAGCCCCGTACGAGCCATCGCAATGACCGAGGACACCGCGCATCGGCTGGCGATTGCGGCCGGCTTGTCCGCTAACCTTGTCGGGGTCGGCCTCGGCCGCTTCGCTTATACGCCGCTGATCCCGGCCTTGATTGCGGCCCATTGGTATTCCGCCTCCTCCGCGGTGTATCTAGGGGCCGCCAATTTGGCCGGTTACCTCGCCGGTGCGCTGCTGGCGCGGCGGTTGGCTGCAATACTGGGTGCCGCACCGGCCCTGCGCGCGATGATGTGCATAGCCACAGCCGCATTCTTCGCCTGCGCCTTCCCGCTTTCGTTCTGGTGTTACTTGGTATGGCGCGCCGGATCAGGAGTGACAGGCGGCATATTGATGGCTTTGGCCGCCCCGCTCGTGCTCCCCCAAATTCCTCCATCCAGACGCGGTCTCGCGAGCGGCGCGATCTTTACCGGTGTTGGTCTCGGCATCGCCGCTTCCGGCACGCTGGTGCCCTTGTTGGTGCATGCCGGGCTGGCGCAAGCCTGGTTGAGCCTCGGCGTCATCGCATTGCTGCTCACGATCGCCACATGGCGCGGCTGGCCGCGCGAGCAACTTCCCGAGCCACACCCGCCCATGGCACGAGGGAGGAGATCCCACCCCGCCCTTCTCGCACTCTATATCGTTTATGGGCTGAACGCGATTGGGCTCGTGCCGCACATGATTTTCCTCGTCGACTTCATCGCGCGCGGGCTCGGCCGTGGCCTCGACGTCGGAGCGCGGTACTGGGTGCTGTTCGGCATCGGCGCGCTGACTGGTCCGCTGGCCGCCGGCCGGCTCGCTGATTGCATCGGTGCTGCAGCGGCGATGCGACTCGCTTTGTTCGTTCAGGCAGTATGTGTGGGTCTGCTCGCCGTCAGCACAATACCGCTGTCATTGACGATTTCGAGCTTGCTCACCGGCGCGATGGTGCCCGGCATTGTGTCGCTGGCGCTAGGCAGGGTCCACGAGCTGATACCGCACGATGCCGACTGGCAACGGAAGGCCTGGGGCCTGTGCACAACCGCCTTTGCGCTGGGCCAAGCCGTCGCCGCCTATGGCTTCTCGTACATCTTCGGGCGCGCCGGCGGGGATTATTGGGTGCTTTATGGGATCGGGGCGGCGGCTCTCGTCGCGGCTCTCGTCATCGACATGCTTATGGGGTCGGCGACATTGGCGACCGCGCGTTCGGCACGAGATAGCAGACTTACAGACCAAAACTAAACGGTCATTGATCTGCCGCAGGCAAGAAGGCACAGTGGCGGCACGCGGAAGACGTGCCCCAGACGGCGTGAGAGTTGGGGGAGGAAGACATGGGGGTAAGTGCAGATTTAGTCGCGCGGATTGCGGCAACCGTTGCCATTCTTGCGTCAGCGGCGGGATCCTTGCCGGCGCAGGCGCAGCTCTCGAAAGGCAAGGGCGACCTGCGGGTGTTTATCAAGGCACCAACTTCACCGAAGTAGCGGCTGCGCAGACCTTGGGGGAGTTTCTCGATGCTATCGGTAAGACCATTACGCAGGTGCGGGCGACCGATCCGCCCCGCCGGATGGAAGCGATCGCGAACCAGATCGCCGCCGCGGCCCCGACGCTTGTCAGCCTGCAGGAACTAGCTCAATGGTCCACCAGACCGTTCGATCAGGCTGCGCAGACCTGCGGGCCAGTAGCCACCGAATTCGACATGCGCCAAGCTCTCGCGAACGCGCTGGCCGGCCTGCGTGCGGCATTCACGGTCGCCTACGAGGCAATCGAAGTGCAAATTCCACCGACCCCAGGGCTCCTCGTCAACGGTCAATTTCTCTGCGTGGCGATGACGAATCACGTAGCCATCCTGGCGAGGACGGATTTGGGCTCCGAGTTTTCCTGGAGCAATCCGCAATCCGGCCAGTATGATGCAAAAATCTTCTTCAATTCGCCTGAGGGACCTTTTCCATCGCCTAGAGCGTGGGTTTCGGTTGACGCGCTTTTTCATAACAAAAACTTCCGCTTTATTGGCACGCACCTCGAATCCGACGATCCGAGCGTCCGCCTGGCGCAGGGCGTCGAGCTGCGCGCAGGTCCGGCGAATACTACAATGCCGGTCATCATCGCTATGGACTCCAATGCGCAAGCTGCGCCGCCGCCGCAGGACCCGACCTATGTCGATTTCATCACCGCGGGCTACAGCGATGTCTGGTCGGAAATTTTTCCGTCGAGGCCAGGGTTTACCTGCTGCCAAGCGCAGTTCGTGAATAATTTTACATCAGAACTTTCGCGACGCATCGACCTGATCCTGGTCCTTGGCACTGTCGGGGCGCAGAACGCGGCGCTGTTCGGCGGCGATCAAGCCAGCAAAACGCCAGACGGGCTGTGGCCGTCGGATCACGCCGGCGTCGCTGCCCAGCTAATCGTCGAACGGACCGAATAAGCTGAGCCTACCACGCGGCGTCGAGGAGTTGTCGGATCACCGCCGGGCCTTCGATCCTGCGGGGGTTCGTGTGAACCCAGCGGTCGTGCATAGAATTTTCTGCGATGAGGTCGAGCTGCTCGCGCTTGACCCCGACGTCGCGCAGCCGGGTCGGCAGCCCGAGCCCGGCAATCAAATCCGCGACGACATCGGCGGCGGGTTCGTCGTGGCGGCCCAGAGCTTCACTGACCCGCGCCTGCTTATCAGCGTGCACCGGGTGATTGAAGCGCAGCACATGGGGCAGCATAACGCAGGAGGTGTAGCCGTGCGGCACGCCGGCCGTGCCGCCGAGCACGTGGCCGATCCCGTGACTCGCCCCCTTGCTGACGCCGGTCTGCGAGCCGACCATCGACATCCACGCGCCGATCTGGCAATCGAGCCGCGCGTCGCGGCCCGCGGGGTCGCCTTTGACTGCGCGCAGACCTTTCCCTAGCAGGTGCAATGCGTGGTAGGCCGCGCCCTCCGAGATCGGCTGGCCGTCGACTGAGCAGATGTCTTCGACGGCGTGGTCGACCGCGCGGATGCCGGTCGACAAGAATAGCCATTCGGGTGTGTGCAGGCTGACTTCTGGATCGAGAATGACCGTGCGCGGGATCATCAGCTGGTGAGTGAAGCTTTCCTTGACATGCCGCGCCGTGTCGGTGCAGCCGGCGCCGGCCGAAAATTCCCCAGCCGACAAGGTCGTCGGGATCGCGATCATACGCACGCCGGGCGGCGCGACCTCTGGCCGCCGGACGCCCCCATCCGCGGCGACCGCTGCTCGATACGCGTCGAGCTGCGATGGCTCGGTCACCCCGTTGCCGAGACATAGTCCAACCATTTTGGCGGCGTCGGTGACGGAGCCGCCGCCGATCGTCACGAGCAGATCGGCGACGGCTGCGCGCGCCGCATTCGCCGCATCCACGACGTCGGTTCGCGGCGTATGCGCGCCGATCTTGGCATGAAGGCCGGCGAAGCGGTTGCCGAGCATCTGCCGCAGCCGCTCGACGAGATCGGTCTCGCGCGCCAACGTGCCGCTTGCGAGAACAAATACCGCGCGCGCGTCGAGGCGATCGATCTCTTGCGCCAATGCCTCGGCAAAGGCTTTCCCGAAAACGACGCTCTCGATCGCCGGAAAGCGGTAGACGCCGCTCAGCATGTCGCTCCTCCGCTTCCGCGACCCACCCCGGCCCTCCCCCGCAGGCGGGGGAGGGTTAGGGTGGGGATCTTACATCGCCGCCATGCGGGCGGCGCGCCGGCGCGCCAGCGGCGTCGCCGGCTCCGGCGCCGGAGCGGTCGGCATCCGGCCATTCTCGCGCGGCATCCACCAATCCCACTCGTCCGCACCCATTTGGTAATACATCAGGTTCTGCTTGGTGTTGCGGTTGACGAGCTTGCGGTTGTAGAGCGGGTGCGTGATCGAACGGACCTCGTGCTCGATCTTGAACAGGCACTTGCCGGTATCGAGGCAGGCGATGTCCTCGAAGCGGTACTGATGCTGGCTGCTTTCCTCCGTGATGAGCCCGCGCTTTTCGAGCTCTTCGTGCGGCCCGGAGAATTCCTGGATGTAGACCTGGATGTGGTGGCCGTCGAATTCGGGGATCTTCTTGTCGGTTTCGCGGAAGAGGAGGCACTGCCCGAAGCCGGCGCTGACGCGCGCTGCGCGGCCGTCGCCATTTTCCTCGATCTTGACCGGCGCGTAAAAGATCTCGCGGTAGAAGCGCGCGATGCCGTCCGCGGTCCCCTCCGGCACGTCGAACTCGACATAGGGCATGCCGAGGGTGACCGGACCGAACTTGTCGGGCTGAGGCTCGTAGAGGCGGAAGCGGTTGCCCCAAGGGCAGGTCGCCTCGACATATTGGTTAGTCCGCTTGCAATCGAATTTGCTGCCCTCCAGACGCGGCTTCACCGTGTTGAGGCGCTCGCACAGATCCTCGAGACTCGGCACAACGAGCCCGACATGGCCGCGCAACACGTTAGGGTCGCCCTTCGGCAGATGGAACTGGCTCTTGCCGACATTGACCCACATGTTGTTCGTGCCCGGCATCATGTAGGGGTCGCGGGTCAGGCCGAGGCCGGCGAGGTAGAAATCGGTCGCGGGCTCCTGGTTGGAAACCCGAAGGTTGACGTGTTCGAGGCCGACGATGTTGCCGACATCCTCCGCGGTGCGGTCATAGGTTTGTTGTGCCATCTGGGCCCTCCAAAGTTGCCGGTCGGCCGGTGCCGAGCGGCGTTGTTGTAATTCGGCGTGTAAGCGTCGCTATGAAAACAGCTTTTGGAACCTCTCGTCCACTGGAACCCGATAGCCGTTGGCCAAGCTGTTGGTCTCGTTGGCCATACCGACGACCGCCATCAGTTCGCCGAGCATCGCGGGCGTCATACCCTCTCGCTTTGCGGCTGCGCCGTGCGAGGCGATGCAATAGGCGCAGCCGTTGCTGGCGCTGACCGCGAGATAGATGAGTTCCTTCGTCAGCGGGTCGAGCGCGCCCGGCGCCATGACCTGTTTGATGCTTTCCCAGGTGCGCTGCAGCGTCGCCGGATCATTCGCCAGCGCTTTCCAGAAATTGTTGATCCAGTCGGTGCGGCGCGTCGCCATGATATCGTCGTAGACGGCGCGGACCTCGGGGCTCGCCTCATCGTACTCGATCAGCCGGACCATCATCGCTTTGCTTTCCGTGCAGAGACGCCGGCGCGGCGCAGTTCGTCGCCGAGCCGCCCCGCCGCGAACAGGCCGAGCATACGGAAATCGCTGATCAGCGACCAGCCCGGATGGCCGAACGTCTCGGGCCGATTGTGTTCGAAGACGGCATGGCCGAGCCATGCCGAGGCATAGCCGACGACCGGCGCCGCGGGCAGCCAGCGCCAATCGCGCTGCAGCGCAGCCATGACCAGCATCACCAGGGCCACAGTGCTGCCGAAGTAATGCAATCCGCGGGTGCGCGGATCGGCATGCGCCGCCAGATAGCGCGGCCAGAACTCGGGATAAGTCATGCGACGCGATCCTTGTAAAGCGCCTGTCGGCGGCGTAAGTCAGCAGCCTTAGTCGCCATATTTGCCGCGGAGTCTCGGTATGGGTTTTAAAGTAGCCGTGGTCGGCGCGACCGGCAATGTCGGGCGCGAGATTTTGACCACGCTCGTGGAGCGCGAGTTTCCTGCAGATGACGTTGTAGCGCTAGCGTCGTCGCGCTCGATCGGCCGGGAGGTTTCGTTCGGCGAGGATGACGTCCTGAAGGTCCAGGGCCTCGACACCTACGACTTCCGTGGTATCGATATCGTTCTTTCCTCGCCCGGCTCCAAGGTCTCGGCGGTCTTCGCGCCGCGTGCTGCGAAGGCCGGCGCCGTGGTGATCGACAACACTTCGCATTTCCGCATGGAGCCGGACGTGCCGCTGGTCGTGCCGGAGGTCAATCCGCAGGCGATCGGGCAGTACACAAAGCGCGGCATCATCGCCAACCCGAACTGCTCGACGATCCAGATGGTCGTGGCGTTGAAGCCGCTGCACGACCTTGCGCGGGTCAAGCGGGTCGTCGTCGCAACCTACCAGTCGACATCGGGCGCCGGACGGGCGGCAATGGACGAGTTGTTCAACCAGACCCGCGCGATTTACGTAAACGACGGGGTGAAACCCGAGCGGTTCGCCAAACAGATCGCATTCAACGTGATCCCGCAATGCGAGGTCTTCAGGGATGACGGCTGGACCACCGAAGAGTGGAAAATGGCAAACGAGACCCGCAAGATCCTCGATCCGGACATTGCGGTCACCGCGACCTGCGTGCGCGTTCCGGTATTCATCGGCCACGGCGAGGCGGTGAATGTCGAGTTCGAGCGGCCGCTTAGCGAGGAGCGCGCGCGTGCCGCGCTGCGCGAGGCTCCCAGCGTCACCGTCGTCGACCACCGTGTCGACGAAGGCTATGTGACCCCGGCCGAGGCGGCCGGCGAAGACCCGGTCTATGTCAGCCGCATCCGCCGCGACCCCACCGTGCCGTACGGGCTCAACATGTGGATAGTCGCCGATAATCTGCGGAAGGGTGCGGCGCTCAACGCTGTGCAGATTGCCGAGATCCTGGTCCAGGATCACTTTGGCGGCCGGCGCGGCAAGCACTCCAACGTCGAGCCGCTGCGCCGCACGACGGCATAGGGGACGAAATCGCAAGGCCGCAGTTGCCGCTCACCCCGCAAGCGGGCCCAGCGAGAAATCGGTTCCCTCGCCCCGCGCCAGCAGGGAGAGGGTCAGGGTGAGGGGCGGCAGCGAGGATATGAGCATCCATTCCGAACCGGCTCGCTTTACAGGACGGCGCGCCGACCGGTTTCTCGGCCTGCAGATCACTCCGCTTACGCGGCGCCGGATCGAGGCGTTTCGCCGCAACCGCCGCGGGTTCTGGTCGCTGTGGATCTTTCTCGCGGTGTTCTTCGTCACGCTGTTTGCCGAGTTCATCGCCAACGACAGGCCAATTCTCGTCCGTTACGAGGGCGCCTGGTACTTTCCGGTCTTCGCCGATTACCCCGAGACGGCCTTTGGCGGCGAGTTTCCAACCCCGGCGGATTACCGCGATCCGGCGGTGCAAAAGCTGATCGGCGAGAAGGGCTGGATGATCTGGCCGCTGATCCCGTTCAGCTACAACACGATCAACTATGACCTGCCAAGCCCGGCGCCCTCGCCGCCCTCCGGCGTGAACTGGCTCGGCACCGACGATCAGGGCCGCGACGTCCTGGCGCGGCTGATCTACGGGTTTCGTATATCGGTGCTGTTCGGCCTAGCGCTGACCGGCCTTTCTTCCGGAATCGGAGTGGCCGCGGGGGCCGTGCAAGGCTATTTCGGGGGCCTTGTCGACCTCGGCTTCCAGCGCTTCATCGAAATCTGGTCCGGGCTGCCGGTTCTCTATCTGCTCATCATCATGGCGAGCTTCATCGAACCCACTTTCTGGTGGTTATTGGGTTTGATGCTGCTGTTCTCATGGATGGGTTTAGTCGATGTCGTGCGTGCCGAGTTCTTGCGCGCGCGCAATTTCGATTATGTCCGAGCGGCCCGCGCTCTCGGCGTTGCCGACCGCGTCATTATTCTGCGCCATGTGCTTCCGAACGCCACCGTGGCGACGATCACGTTTCTGCCGTTCATCCTTAACGGCTCGATTACGACGCTGACCTCGCTCGATTTCCTCGGCTTTGGGCTGCCGCCCGGCTCGCCTTCGCTCGGTGAACTGCTGGCCCAGGGCAAAGCCAATCTGCAGGCGCCCTGGCTCGGCCTTGCCGCGTTTTTTGTGCTTGCCTCGATGCTGAGCCTGCTGATCTTTGTCGGCGAAGCGGTGCGCGACGCGTTCGACCCGCGCAAGGTCGTGCTGTGAGCGGGGGCCATCCCCTTCTCGAAGTTTGCCGCCTCTCCGTCACGTTTGCCGGTCGCGGCGGCGCAAAGCCGATCGAGGCGGTTAGGGGTGTTTCCTTCGCGCTCGACCGCGGCGAGACTCTAGCACTTGTCGGTGAGAGCGGCTCGGGCAAGAGCGTGACGGCGCTCTCGGTGGTGCAGCTCCTGCCATACCCCATAGCTACGCATGGGCCGGGCAGCAGCGTCCGCCTCGCCGGTGAGGAGCTGGTCGGCGCGCCACCTGAGCGGCTGCGGCGGATGCGCGGCAACCGGATCGCGATGGTCTTTCAAGAGCCGATGACCTCGCTCAATCCGCTGCATACGCTGGAGCGGCAGATAGCCGAAACTCTGCTGATCCACCGGCGTATGAGCGCGGCGGCGGCGCGCGAGCGGACGATCGAATTGCTGCGGCTAGTCGGCCTCTCCGATGCCGAGCACCGGCTCAACGCTTATCCGCATCAATTGTCGGGCGGGCAGCGGCAGCGGGTCATGATCGCGATGGCGATCGCCAACGAGCCCGACCTGTTGATCGCGGACGAGCCGACCACCGCACTCGATGTGACGATCCAGGCGCGCATCCTGCAGCTCTTGAAGGACCTGCGCCGCCGCTTCGGCATGGCGCTATTCCTGATCACGCACGACCTGACGATCGTCCGCAGGATGGCGGACCGAGTATGCATCATGACGGCGGGCGAGATCGTCGAAGCCGGCGCGACGGAGGAGATTTTCAGCAGGCCGCGCCACCCCTATACGCGCCGGTTGCTTGCCGCCGAGCCGAGGGGCCGCGCAGCGCCAGCCGATCCCGCCGCGCTGGAGCTGATGGCGGGCAAAAACGTCAAGGTGTGGTTTCCGATCCGTCGCGGCGTGCTGCGCCGCGTCAAAGGCCATATCAAGGCCGTGGACGGCGTGTCGCTTGCGGTGAAGAGCGGGACGACGCTCGGCGTTGTCGGCGAGAGCGGCTCGGGCAAGACGACATTGGGTCTGGCGCTCCTGCGGTTGGCCGAAGCCGACGGCCATATTCGCTTCTCCGGCAGCGAGATTGCGGCGCTAAGCCAGCGCCAATTGCGGCCGTTGCGGCGCGAGATGCAGGTGGTCTTCCAAGACCCGTTCTCGAGCCTGTCGCCGCGGCTCTCAGTCGCGCAGATTGTCGAAGAAGGGCTGCGCGTGCACCGTCTCGCGGCGAGCGCCGCCGAGCGCCGCCGTCTCATCGAGACTGTGCTTGTCGAGGTCGGCCTCGACCCGGCGGCTGCCGAGCGCTACCCGCACGAATTCTCCGGCGGCCAGCGGCAACGTATAGCGATCGCGCGGGCGCTGGTGCTGAAGCCGCGTTTTGTCGTGCTCGACGAGCCGACCTCGGCCTTGGACATGTCGGTGCAGGCGCAGATCGTCGAGCTGTTACGCGAGTTGCAGGCTCGCCACGGCCTCGCCTATCTCTTCATCAGCCACGATCTGCGGGTCGTGCGCGCGCTGGCGCACGAGCTCCTCGTCATGAAGGACGGCAAGATCGTCGAGGCCGGCCCGACCGAACGGGTGATGACGGCTCCTCGACACCCCTACGCCCGTGCCCTGATGGCGGCCGCCTTCGACCTCGCCTCCGTTTCGGCGTAAACTCGCGGCAGTGGGAGAAAGAGAAAGCGATTGCCGAATGAGGCGTGCGCGGCTGGCCGCTTGGAACGTCGGAAGGGCGCTGCGCAGCGCGTGGCGGCGTGCGCTCGACTTCGGGATCGTGACCGCCCTGCCGGAAGGCGGGGTGTTTTCTTCGCAAGGCGTGCCCGTGGGGCGGGCGGACGCGGTCGAACGGCGCCCGCGCTTGGCGCTCACCTGGCCTTTGCGCCTGGTTCTCGCCGCTTCCTTGGCCGTCCCGCTGTTGGTGCTCGCGATTGCCGCCTGGGAGAATTACCGGCTCGTCCAGCTCGAGGCCGAACGGCGCGTACTAAGCGCAGCCGGCGAACTGCACGAGCACGCCGCGCGTGCGTTCGAGACCTACAGGTCGGTCCTTTCCTGGATCGATGACCGGATCCGCGGGCGTGAGTGGAACCGGATCGAGCACGATCCCGAGCTGCACGATTTTCTGTCGGATCTTGAAAAATTGCCGCAGGTCGGCGCGGTTTTGGTGATCGACGCGTCGGGTCACATCCGGGCGAGCGGACAAGTGCTTCGGACCCCGCTTCCGGATGTTTCCCATCTCGATGCCTTCGCGGCGCAAGAACAGCGGGATGCCGGCATTTTTGTCGGGCGGGAGCAGATGGCGCCGCTCACCCCGTTCCCTGAACTCTGCATCAGCCGCCGCCGGTCGTCGCCCAATGGCAGCTTCGAGGGCGTCATTATCGTCTGCGCGAGGTCCGACTACTTCGGCGATTTTTTCAGCACCATTTCGCGGGAGAAGAACTTCTCGGCGTCGCTGTTGCGCAATGACGGCTCGGTGCTGGTAAGGTATCCGCCGCTGTCCGGCCCGCTGCTCCTCTCTTCCGCTGCGCCGATCATGCATGCGCGCGCCGCCGAGCCGAACCGCGGCCTCTTTCGGGGGCAAGGAGGAGTGGACGGAGTCGAGCGGCTCTTCGCCTATCAGCGAATAGAAGGATACCCGCTTTACGTCGTGTTCGGCACGCCGACACGCGATATTCTCGCGTGGTGGAGAGCCAATCTTGTCAATTACCTGTTGTTTGCTATCCCTGCCTCTCTCGGCCTTTTTTGCATGACCTTGTTTGCAGTGCGCCAGCTGCAGCGGCAACAATTGGCGAGTGCGCGTTGGCGGTCCGCCGCAGAGCGGCTGCAACGCGAGATGAACCAGCGGACAGGCGTCGAGGCCGAGCTTCACCAGGCGCAAAAAATGGAGGCTCTGGGCCAACTCACGGGCGGTGTGGCCCACGATTTCAACAATCTGCTGACCGTGCTGCAGGGCTGCCTCGAAATGCTGAGCGGCCGCCAGCGGGATGCGAGACTGCAGGCCCGGGTCGAGACGGCGCTCGCGGCGATCGAACGGGGCGAGAAGCTAACCGGGCAGCTTCTCGCCTTTGCCAGGCGGCAGCCCCTGACGGTTGCGCGGGTAGACGTTAACGAACTGCTGCGCCAGATGGCCGACCTCCTGTCCCAGACCGTCGGCGGCAATATCAGAATAGCAAGCGATCTCGCGCCCGATCTCTGGGCAGTCGATACCGATCCCACGCAGCTGGAGCTCGCGGTGATCAACATTGCGATCAATGCACGAGACGCGATGCAGGCTGGCGGCCAGCTGCGCGTGCGGACCTTCAATACAAGACTTTCCGGGAACGACTTCGCCGGTGGCGAGGAAGCAGAATTCGCCGGTCTGGAGATTTCCGACACCGGCGCTGGAATGCCGCCCGAGGTCACCGCGCGGGCGTTCGATCCATTCTTCACGACCAAGGAGCCCGGCAAGGGCACCGGTCTGGGCCTCAGCATGGTCTACGGCTTTGCTCGTCAATCACGCGGCTCGGCGTCGATCCGCAGCGAAGTCGGTCGCGGAACTGTGGTAACGTTGTTGTTGCCGAGGAGCCGCGAGTAGATTGCCTCGCGCGAGGACCGCGCGACAGGCTTGCCCCGGGGAGCGGCAGCGTGAAAATCTGCCGCACGAGCGAGCTGCTATCGGAGGGAACGGATGCGCATCGTCATTGTCGGTCAGCAGGCCTTCGGCAAAGCCGTGCTGGAAGCCTTTATCGGGCGCGGGGATCAGGTGGCGGGCGTTTTCGCGCCTCCGGAAAGGCCGGGGGCGCGGCCGGACCCGCTCGTCGCCGCCGCGCAGGAACGCGGCGCTACGGTGCACCGGCACGGCAGATATTCAAGCGACGAAGCCAAGCAAGCGCTCGCCGAACTCAATGCCGATCTCGGCGTGATGGCCTACGTGACAATATTCGCTCCGCCCGAATTTTGCGCGATCCCGAAGCACGGGATGATCCAATTCCATCCATCCTTGCTGCCGCTGCACCGCGGACCCTCATCGATCCCCTGGGCGATCATCCGCGGCCGGACCGAGACCGGTTTGTCGATCTTCCGCCCGACCCCGGGTCTCGACGAAGGGCCGGTAATCCTGCAGAAGCGCGTGCCGATCGGCCCTGACGACACCGCCGGGTCGCTCTATTTCGACAAGATCTTCCCGTTGGGAGTGGAGGCGCTGGTGCAGGCGGGCGATCTCGTCGTTTCGGGACGGGCCACCGAGACGACGCAAGACGAAGGCCGCGCGACCTATGAAGGCTGGGTCCGCGAGGCGGAATCGCGCATCAACTGGGCCAACCACGTCGATTTCGTTTACGACCTCATCCGCGGTTGCAACCCGGCGCCTGGCGCCTGGACGACGCTCGGCGAGCGCAAGCTCTACCTGTTCGACGCGCAAAAAATAACCGCTGCGACCTTCGGTGCGGTGCGCGGACGGAAGATCGGCGAAGTCGTGTCGGTCGGCGATGCCGGGATAAGAATTCTCGCTCAGGGCGGCTTCGTCGAAGTCTCACGCGTGCGTCTCGACGACGGTCCGAAGATCAAATCGACCGAAGCGGACATCGCCGAAGGAACATTGCTCGGCACTTAGCCCGCTCCCATCCCTCCCCCGCGGGTGGGGGAGGGTGAGGGTGGGGGTAAGTCCGGCCTCAGCTCTCGATACAGAGCGGCATATTTTTGCGCGGCGGCCTTCCAGCTGAAGTCCTGCGCCATTGCCCGGCGCATCATCTGCAGCCACAACGGCCGCTCGGGGAACAATTCGGCGGCGCGATCGATCGCTGCGTTCAGTGCCTGCGACGTCGCCTCGTCGAATACAAAACCCGTCGCGGTGTCCTCGGCAAGGCTGACTGCCGTCGCATCGACGACGGTATCGGCAAGACCGCCGACTCGGCGAACCAATGGCACGGTGCCATACCGCAACGCGTAGAGCTGGGTCAGACCGCATGGCTCGAAGCGCGAGGGCACAAGGACGATATCGGAGCCGGCGATGATTTGATGCGACAGCACTTCGTCGTAGCCGAACTCGATCGCGACCCGTGTCTTATGCATTGCGGCCAAGCTTGCGAAGCCTTGTTCCAGATCACTGTCGCCGGTACCCAGCATGGCGAGCTGATTACCGGCCGCCACGGCCTCCGGCAAACAATCGAGCAAGAGATCCAAACCTTTCTGTGGCGCGAGCCGGCTCACCACGCCGAGCAACGGGGCATTGTCGCGCCCGTCCAGTTCAAGGCGCTCCAGCAGCGCCTTTTTAGCCGCGCTCTTGCCGATTGAGACATCTTCAATGCCGTAGCGCTTGGGCAAAACCGGGTCGTGCCGCGGGTCCCAGACGCGCGGATCGACGCCGTTCAGTATGCCGCTTAGAGCATTCGCCCGGCTGTGCAACAGCCCCTCGAGACCGGAGCCGAAGGCGGGGGTCTGGATTTCTCGCGCGTAGGTCGGGCTCACGGTGGTAAGGCGGTCCGCGAAAAACAGTCCCGCTTTCATGAACGAAACCAAACCGTTGAACTCGACCCCGTCGACCGCGAAAAACCCGGGCGGCAGCGCCAGCTCCGGAAAGCTGGCGGCGGGAAAGAGGCCCTGGTACGCAAGATTGTGCACGGTGAAGACGGTCGGGGTGCGGCCGTACACAGGTCGAGACGCTGCCAGATATGCCGCGGCCAGCCCGGCGTGCCAATCGTGAATATGGAGAATGTCGGGCCGCCAGTCCGGGTCGGCGCCGCCGGCCAACGCAGCGGCGATCCAGCTGAAGAGACCGAAGCGGCGATGGTTATCCGGCCAATCCTGCCCGTCGGGGCGCGCATACGGATTGCCGGGCCGGTCGTAAAATGCCGGCTGATCGGCGAGGTAGGCGAGGCGGTCCGTGCCGGGCAGGCGCGTGAGCGCGATGCGCGTTCGCTCCGCCGCGAACGGCGTCTGCAAGCGCACGGCATCCGTAATCCCGGTAAAGGCGTCGAGAAAGCCCGCGAAACCCGGGAGCAACAGGCGCGTATCGATGCCGAGCTCGGTCAACGTCGCCGGCAACGCCGCGGCGACATCGCCAAGACCACCCGACTTCACCCAAGGATAAAGCTCCGCAGTGACATAAAGAACGCGCATCGCGGTCACCGGCCGCCAGCGCTCTTATTTGTTCGGATCGCGCTTTAGTTCCTGGTTTTGTCGACGAGACGGTTCTCGGCGATCCACGGCATCATCGCTCGCAATTTCTCGCCGACCTCTTCGATCTCGTGCTTGGCGGCGCGGCGGCGCAATGCCTTGAAGGCGGGCTGGCCGGCGGCGTTCTCCAACACCCATTCGCGGGCGAAACTGCCCGATTGGATGTCGGCCAGGATTTTTTTCATCTCGGACCGCACGTGCGCATCGATGACCCGCGGACCGCGCGTGTAGTCGCCATATTCCGCGGTGTTCGAGACCGAATAGCGCATATTGGCGATGCCGCCCTCATAGATTAGGTCAACGATCAGTTTCATCTCGTGACAGCATTCGAAATAGGCCATTTCCGGCGCGTAGCCCGCCTCGACCAATGTCTCGAAAGCGGCGAGTATGAGCGATGTGATGCCGCCGCATAGCACCGTTTGTTCGCCGAAGAGATCCGTCTCGCACTCCTCCCGGAACGTCGTCTCGATGACGCCCGCGCGGCCGCCGCCGATCGCTGAGGCGTAGGAAAGGGCGATCTCGAGCGCATTGCCCGACGGGTTCTGCTCGACCGCGACGAGACACGGAACGCCGCCGCCCCGCAGATATTCGGAGCGCACCGTGTGGCCGGGACCCTTGGGGGCGATCATGAACACATCCATATCGGAGCGCGGCTCGATGAGGCGGAAGTGTATGTTGAAGCCGTGCGCAAACGCCAGCGCGGTACCCTCCCGCATATGGGGTCGCAAGTCCTCGAGATAGAGCGTGGCCTGCAGCTCGTCCGGCGTAAGCACCATGACGATGTCGGCCCATTTCGCGGCATCTGCGGCGTTCATCACGCGCAGCCCCGCCGTTTCGGCCTTCGCAACCGACGCCGAGCCCGGACGCAATGCGACAACAACCTCCTTGACCCCGCTGTCGCGCAGGTTGTTGGCGTGAGCATGACCTTGGCTGCCATAGCCGACGATCGCGACCTTCTTTGACTTGACCAGGTTTACGTCGGCATCCCGGTCGTAATACACGCGCATTTTAGGCCTCCTCTTCGACAGCGCTTGGCATTCCGTCGCTCGCCCCCCTCTCCCTAACCCTCTGCCCGCAAGCGGGGCGAGGGAACTTTAGCCTTGGTCTCCCTCGCCCCGCGGCAGCGGCGAGAGGGTCGGGGTGAGGGGCCGCTTCAAAAGCTCGCCGGGCCGCGGGCGATCGCCACCGCGCCGGTGCGCGAGATTTCGACGAGCCCCAGCGGCTCCATCAATGCGATGAAGGCATTGAGCTTTTCGGCCGACCCGGTCATCTCGAAAACAAAGCTCTCGGTCGTCGAGTCCACGACGCGCGCGCGGAAGATATCGGCGAGCCGCAAAGATTCGATGCGTGTCTCGCCTTTGCCGACGATCTTGATCAGCGCCATCTCGCGCTCGACAAAGGGGCCTTCGTCCGTCAGATCGTGCACTTTGTGGACCGGGACGAGCCGAGACAGTTGCGCCTTGATCTGCTCGATGATCATCCGCGTGCCGGAGGTGACGATTGTGATGCGCGACAGGTTGTTGCGGCGGTCGACCTCCGCGACGGTGAGGCTTTCAATGTTGTAGCCGCGTCCGGAAAACAGCCCGACCACGCGGGCGAGGATCCCCGGCTCGTTATCGACGAGAACAGCGATCGTGTGACGCTCGATATCGGCCACGTGAACCTCAGACGAGCACCATACCCTCTTCCGAGACCGGTTTCTCTGCCTCATCCTCCGGGCCTAGAAGCATCTCATTGTGCGCCGCGCCCGACGGGATCATCGGAAAGCAATTCTCGGCCGGATCGACCGCAACATCGAGAATGACGGCGCGGTCGATCGCCAACATCTCTTCGATAGCGTCATCGAGCTCGGCCGGGTTTTCGACCCGCCGTCCGGCCGCCCCGAACGCCTCCGCCAGTTTGACGAAATCAGGCAATGCCGCGGTGTAGCTCTCGGAGTAACGCCCGCCGTGCAGCAATTCCTGCCACTGCCGCACCATGCCCATATATTGGTTGTTAAGAATGAATACTTTAACGGGCAAGCGGTACTGTGCAATCGTCGACAATTCCTGGATATTCATCAGCACCGAGGCCTCGCCGGCGATGTCGATGACGAGCGACTCGGGATGTGCGACCTGCACGCCCATGGCGGCAGGGAGACCATAGCCCATCGTGCCAAGGCCGCCCGAAGTCATCCAGCGGTTTGGCTCCTCGAATTTGAAGAACTGGGCGGCCCACATCTGGTGCTGGCCGACCTCGGTCGTGACGTACACGTCGTGTCCGCGGGTGAGCGCGTAAAGCCGCTCGATCGCATATTGCGGCTTGATGAGGTCGCGCCGGCTCCTGTCATAGCGCAGACAGTCGCGAGCGCGCCAGATGTCGATCGTCTGCCACCAATCGGCCCGCGCCGCGGGATCACTCCCGCGCAGTGCGGTTGGCCCGTTGGCCAACAGCGCCGACAGCGCCTCGCCGACATCGGCGATAATCGGGAGGTCGACGCGGACATTCTTGTTGATCGAGGAGGGGTCGATGTCGATGTGGATCTTTTTCGAACCCGGTGAGAAGGCGTTGAGCCGGCCGGTTACCCGATCATCGAAACGCGAGCCGACGGCGATCATCAGATCGCAATCGTGCATTGCGAGGTTCGCCTCATAAGTGCCGTGCATGCCGACCATGCCGAGGAAATGCGGGTCGGCGGCGGGGAACGCACCCAGTCCCATCAAAGTCAAAGTGCACGGCGCGTCGGTCAATCTTACGAGTTCGGCAAAGTGGGTGCAGGCTTCGGGGCCCGAATTGATCAATCCGCCGCCACCATAAAACAGCGGCCGCTTCGCCATCCGGATCATTTCGACCGCTTCTCGGATGCGAGCAGGATCGGGCTGGAGCTGCGGTCTATAGCTTTTATGCCTCACCTCCTCCGGCCCGCGATAAGGCCCGGAGGCGAACAAGACGTCCTTCGGCAAATCGACGACGACAGGTCCTGGACGCCCGCTTCTCGCCACGTAGAACGCTTCGTGCAGCAGGCGCGCCAACTCGCGCACGTCCTTGACGAGGTAATTGTGCTTTGTGCAGGGTCGCGTGATGCCGGTGGTGTCCGCCTCCTGGAAAGCATCGTTGCCGATCAGATGCGTCGGAACCTGGCCGGTCAGACAGACGATGGGGATCGAATCCATCAGCGCATCGGTCAGACCGGTGACCGCGTTGGTCGCTCCTGGGCCGCTCGTGACGAGGACGACGCCGACGCGCCCGGTCGAGCGCGCATAACCCTCCGCGGCATGCACGGCACCCTGCTCGTGCCGCACCAGGATGTGCCGTAACGCATTCTGTTTGAAGAGCGCATCGTAAATTGGCAGAACCGCTCCGCCGGGGTAGCCGAATACGACATCAACGCCCTGATCGACGAGGGCTTTGATGGCAATATCCGCTCCGGTCAACGGCTCGGCCGGCATAGTAACCTCCTCTTCGGCAGCATTTTTTCGGGCCCAACCCACCACCCGCCGAGGGTGTTAGCCCAAGGCGGGGGCGCACCCTAGTCAGCTATTTAGGGGCGGTCAACAGAAACGCGTCAATAAAATGGCGTGAGCACCGCAGCAAACTTTCCGAAAATTGCTCACTGAGCACGAGGTCGGGGATCAATTGGTGGCGAAACCACGTCATTTGACGTTTCGCATAGCGGCGCGTGGCTTGCTGTGCGGCGGCGATCGCGTCCGCGAGGAGCATGTCGCCGCGAAGGTGAGCCAAGAGCTCGGGAAGACCTGCCGCCTTCATCGCCGGCAGATCGGGATCGAGACCCCGGTGAGCGATCGCCGCCGTCTCGGCAAGGACGCCCGCCTCGATCATCCGCACGAACCGCGCATCGCAGGCGGCGTAAAGCCAGTCTCGTGGCGGCATGAGCAAGATTGTGCCGAACCGGTAATCCGCTGCCCTGGGCTGCCGCCGCTGCCAAACGTCGAGCGGCGCGCCTGTGGCCCGAACCACTTCGAACGCGCGGATCAGCCGCTGCTTGTCGCCCGGAAAAAGGCGCTGTGCCGCCACCGGGTCGAGCTGTGCGAGCCGCTCGCGAAACGCAACGCCGCCCAGAGCCCGATGAAGCCCGCTTGCTTCCTCTCGGATCTGCTCGGGAATATCAGGTACAGGCGCCAGTCCCTGTTGCAGCGCACGCAGATAGAGTCCGGTACCGCCCACGATAATGGGCAGGCGCCCGGTCTTTATGGCGGCTGCGATTTTCTGCAGGGCGAGAACACGCCACTGTGCGGCGGAACCGCGCTCGCTGGCGTCGAGAAAGCCGTAGAGCCGATGCGGCGCGCGGCGTTCCGCAGCCACATCCGGGCGCGCCGTCAAGATTCGGAGATCGCGGTAGCATTGAAGGCTGTCGGCATTGATGACGATGGCGCTCAAGCTCTCGGCCAGCGCGAGGGCGAGTGCCGATTTGCCGCTCGCCGTCGGGCCAGCTATGACGAGAACGGAGGCTTTGCATTCGCGCATTTGGCGAGCCGGCTTGTGACCCGGGTGCTTTCGGGAGTAGGACGACCGCTCATGCATAGGGTTCTCACCCTGATTGCCGGCGCGCATAGCGCTACGGATCTCGCGCGCATCATCGCGGCGATCGCCGATGCGATGAGAGTTCGAGTCGATCCCGTCTGGCTCTCGCCAGGTGAAGCCTGCGATCTCGTCCTTTGCGCGCGCGGCTTTACCGACCTCGAAGAAAAAGCGCGTCGGTTGGCCGGAAGCGCCGAGATCGATGTTGTCGTCCAGCCGTTGGCCGGAAGGCGCAAGCGCCTTCTAGTCGCGGATATGGAGGCGACGATCATTGAAAACGAGATGCTCGATGAGCTCGCGGACGCGCTCGCGCTTGGACCGGGAATAGCCGAGATTACCCGCCGTGCGATGAATGGCGAGATCGATTTTGCTGCAGCACTCGAGGCGCGGGTCGCGTTGCTGGCGGGAACGCGGGCTCGCGTGCTCGAAGACGTCGCGGCGCGTATCCGCCTGGTGCCAGGCGCGCGGGAACTCGTCGCGACAATGCGCGCAGCCGGAGCCGTTACGGTACTTGTCTCGGGCGGGTTTGGGATCTTTGCCGAACGGGTTGCCGCCGAGCTCCGCTTCGACCGCGTGGTCGCCAACCGGCTCGAGATTGCCGGAGGACGGATCGCCGGTACGGTGGAGCCGCCGATCGTCACGGGCGAAACCAAGCGGCAGACGCTGCTGGAGTTGGCGGCAGAACTGCGCCTTTCGTTGGATCAGACGATGGCTGTCGGCGACGGCGCCAACGACCTGCCGATGCTCGCCGCGGCCGGAATCGGAATCGCTTTTCATGCCAAGCCGCAGGTGGCCGCGCGTGTGCGATCCAGGATCGACCATGCCGATCTGGCCGCCCTTCTCTTCGTGCAGGGTTACCGCCGCGACGAGTTCGTCTGCTGAGTTCTCGCTCAAACACCCGCGGGGGTCCTGACCGCTTCCGTGTTTCTCCCAAGCCGTCTCAAATACCCCTTGCCCGGAGTTGATCCGGGCATCCACGGCGATCTACCGCCGCAGCGAACGCAATGGTACGCTTGGGTGGCCGGGTCGAGCCCGGCCACGGGGTGATTGGCAAGGAGAGCTTTGCGTTAGCCTCCTAGTCTCACCCCTGATCGAGGCGAAGCGCGATGAACCTCAGATCGCCTTGACGCTCGACCAGCAAGAGGATCGATTTCCGCCCGGACTTCTTGGCCTCCTCGATCTTTCTGCTGACTTCGCCCGGGCTTTTTACCTCTTCTTGTCCGGCCTCCATGATCAAATCGCCGGGACGCACGCCTTTGGCTGCCGCGGCACTGTCTTTCGCGACGTCGACGACGACGACCCCCTTCACATCCGCGGTGAGCGAGAACTTCTCCTTCAAATCCTCGGTCACACCGGAAAGCGTCAGGCCCAATGTCTTGACTACGCCGGTTTCGTCCCTTGTGGCCTTTTTGGTCGTTTCCTGGGTGTTTGCCTGCTGCTGCTCGTTCTCCTCGAGCCTCCCTACCGTCACCTGAAGCGAGCTCTCTTGCCGCTTCCGCCACAGCGTTACCGGGACGCTCTTGCCGACCGGGGTTTCTGCCACCAGGCGCGGCAATCGCCGCATGTCGCTGACGTCTTTACCATCGAAACTCAGAACCACGTCTCCCGCTTGAATCCCTGCCGACTGGGCGGGGCCATTGTCGCTGACGCTCGCCACCAACGCTCCCTTTGCTTTGTCGAGTCCGAGGCTTTCTGCGATTTCATCGGTGACCGCCTGGATGCGTACACCAAGCCAGCCGCGATGCACGTTATGGTCCGGTTCGCTCAGCAATTCGGCGACAACCGCCTTGGCGAGATTCGAAGGAATAGCGAAACCGATGCCGATCGAGCCGCCCGAGGGCGAGTAGATCGCTGTGTTGATCCCGATGACCTGTCCGTCCATGTTGAACATTGGTCCACCGGAATTACCGCGATTGATCGACGCATCGGTCTGCAGGAAGTCGTCGTATGGGCCGGAATTGATGTCGCGTTGACGCGCCGACAGAATGCCTGCCGTGACGCTGCCCCCGAGCCCGAACGGGTTGCCGATCGCCAACACCCAGTCGCCTACTCGCGAGCCGTCACTGTCTCCCCAACCGGCTGCCGTCAACGGCTTGTCGGTTTTGACCTTGAGCAGCGCGATGTCCGTCTTCGTATCGCGTCCGACGACCTCCGCTTTCAAATTGGTGTCGTCATGCAGGATGACCGTGATTTCGTCGGCGTCGGAGATGACATGGTTGTTCGTTACAACGTAACCGGCCGGATCGATAATAAACCCTGAACCGAGCGAGGTGGCCTTGCGCGGCTGAGCCTCGGGGCGGCCGCTCTTGGGCATTCCGTGGTCGAAGAAGTCGCGAAAGAATTCTTCAAACGGCGAGCCCGGCGGAAACTGGGGAATCTCCGGCCCAGGATGTTCTCGGCCGTGATCGGATTTCAGCGTCTGTGCCGTCGAGATATTGACCACTGACGGCAGCAATCTGGCGGCGAGATCGGCAAAGCCGTCCGGCGCGGGACGGGCGCCGGCAGGCCCCGCGGCCAACGCCGCCGCGACAAACATCAGGAAGGCAGCGGTCGGCCCGGCGGCCGTGCGGCCGGTCGGGTTGGATGAAAAGTACGGCACCTGAGGCGACTCCTCGCGGCAAAGGCGAATGACGGATTTTCCTACGATCATTTGGTTTCCCAGCGGTCAACAGCCGAATTTACGAGAGAAGCCGCGCGCAAGCCAGCCGCTTCGTCTGGGATAGCGGCGAGCTCATCGGCGGACCAGCCAAACGAGGACGACGCCCGCACAAGCGGCTGCAAGCCCTGCGAAGCGCAAGGTCTGCGGCGGAATGGCAAGAGCTCGCGCCGCCGCCCGCTTCATTCCTTCCGGGAATAGGGCATAGAGCAAACCCTCGATCACCAGCACGAGGGCGAGCGCCGTCCACAAATCCCTCATCGTCCAGTGTTAGGCGTTGATTTGAGACCATAATCCCAACATTGTTCGTCATGGCCGGACTTGATCCGGCCATCCATGGGCGACTCTCCCGCGCTGCAAAAGGAGTGGATCACCCGGTCAAACCCGGTGATGACGATCCTCGGTGTGGTCATCCTACTTCGAACTCGTGTTTGGAGCCGCCGTTTGGGGCTTGGCGGCCGCGCCGTCGGAGTTTTCGAAGAAGCGGAAAAACCAGCTGTCGGGGCTCAGCACAAAGGAAGTCGTACGGCCGTTCAGCGCGTCTCGGTAGGCCTGCATAGAGCGATAGAAGGCGAAGAATTCCTTGTCCTGCCCGAATGCGTCGGCATAGACCTTGATGCTCTGCGCATCGCCTTCGCCGCGCACGCGTTGCGCGTCCCGCTGCGCCTCGGCGAGAATCACCGTGCGTTCGCGATCGGCGTTGGCGCGGACGGTCTGCGCCGCTTCGGAGCCTTCGCCGCGGTATTGCGCGGCCTGCTGCTCGCGTTCCGACTTCATGCGGGCGAAGATCGCCTGGCTGTTCTCTTCGGGCAGATCGGCGCGGCGGATCCGGACGTCGACGACAGCGATGCCGAAAGACTTTCCCTCGCCGGCCACATCGTCACGGATCTGATGCATGATTTCGGCGCGCTGATACGACAGCAACTGTGACAACGTCACATTGCCGAGCACTCGTCTGAGGCTGCCGTTGACCAGGGCGGCAAGCCGCGCCCGAACGCCGGCCTCGGTGCTGACCGTCTGATAGAACAGCAGCGGGTCGGTGATGCGATAACGCGTATAGGTGTCGACGACGACGCGCTTTTGATCCGAAACGATAACCTCCTCGGGTGGCGGCTCGAGATCGAGCAGCCGGTTCTCATAGTAGATGACGTTCTCGATAAAGGGCCGCTTCACCTCGAGACCGGGATGCCGGATAACCCGCCGCGGCTGCCCGAACTGCAGCACCAGGGCGATCTGGGTTTGATCGACGATGAACAGCGCGCTCATCATGAATATGCCCGCGATCACCAACCCGACCGCGGCGAGGGTGAGGGTACGGCGGTTCACCAGGCTCTCCTCACTAACGGCTGCGCAAAGATGGAATGGCGGGCGTCGGCGCGGCGCTGGTTGCCGGAGGGGCCCCGGAACTGCTTCCCGGCACATTGCCGGAATTCGGCGCGCCCGCTTGTCCCTGGGCGGTTCCCAGTGCCGGCAACGGCAGATAAGGAAGCACCCCGCTCCCGCGCTCCGCGGATTTGTCGATGATCACCTTGTTGCTGTTCTTTAGGATTTCCTCCATCGTCTCCAGGTACAGCCGCTGCAGCGTGACATCCTGCGCCGCCTTGAAGGCTTTGTAGACCGCGATGAAACGATCGGCGTCCCCCTGGGCTTGGTTGATGATCTGCTGACGATAGCCTTCGGCCTGCTGCTTGACTGCCACCGCCTCGCCGCGCGCTTTCGGGATGATGTCGTTGCGATAGGCCTCGGCCTCGTTGCGCAGCCGCTCGCGATCGGCGAGCGCCCGCTGGACGTCGCGGAAAGCATCGATGACAGGGGCCGGAGGATCGACCCGCAACAGCTGCAACTGGGTGACCTCGACGCCGGATTTATAGGCGTCGAGGATGCCCTGCAGCAGATGCTGCGTGTCGGTTTCGATCCGGCCGCGACCTTCCGACAGCGCCTGCGCGATCGGCGTCTCGCCGATGACTTCGCGCATCGCACTCTCGGCGGCGGACTTTACCGTCGCGTCGGGGTCCCGGATGTCGAACAGATAGGCGTAGGCGTCCTTGATCACCCAGAAGACGGTGAAGTCGACGTCGACGATGTTTTCGTCGCCGGTCAGCATCAGCGCTTCTTCCGGCACCTGGCGGGTTGCGACACCGCGGCCGGTGGCAGTCTCACCGGATCGATAACCGATCTCGGTTCGGTTGACGCGGGTGACACTCGGCGTCAGCGCCTTTTCGATTGGGCTCGGAAGATGATAGTTAAGGCCGGGCTGGGTCGTGCGGTTGTACGCGCCAAAGCGCAACACCACGCCGACCTCGTCGGGAAGGACGCGGTAAAAGCCACTGGCCAGCCAGATGACGAGGATGGCGATCGCGATGACGGCAATGCCGGTGCCGGTCCCAAACCCTCCCGGCAAGACGCGTCGGAAGCGATCCTGACTGCGCCGCAGCAGCTCTTCGAAATCGGGGGGCTGCGGACCGCGGGAGCTTGGTCCCCTGCCGCGGTTGCCGCCCCAAGGGCCGCTGCCCCATGGGCCACCGCCCTGACTTTGCCAGAACATCGAGCTCGAACCCTTCCGCGATGTTGCGCCGCGACGGTTTCCGATGCGGTGCGGTCCCCCGATGCCGACAGCGCCCCGCGATGGGCGACCCGATAGAGAGCATCCGCGGGTGTTGTCAAGTCAGGCCACCCGTCCCAAATCCCGTACACCCGGCGGTGCTGATGGCCTGGCTGGTGCGGACCGAATGCTTTCTCACATAACCGGCCGGGCGCTTGCCCGATGGGCATTCTGCCTCAACCGGCGCTCTTAACCAAGCGCCGCGATCGAAATCACCTGCCCGGCGCCCCTGCGACGGAGAGAATGAGATGAGCGCCGTCACCGAACAACAAATCCTCGATGCGTTGCGTCATGTTGCCGACCCCGACAAGGGTGCCGACATCGTCTCGCTCGGCATGGTCTCGGGTCTCGTCATTCGCGATGGCAATGTCGCCTTTGCGATCGAGGTCGAGCCCGAGCGCGGCCCGAAACTTGAGCCTCTGCGGAAGGCCGCCGAGAAGGCGGTCGAGCCGCTTCCCGGTGTCTTGTCGGTGACGGCGGTGCTGACTGCTGAAAGCACTCCGCGAGGGCGAGCCGTCCCGCAGCCGGCGGGGCCGCGCGCCGGGGCGGCCGCCCGCGGCGCGGTCGCCGGTGTGCGCGCGATCGTCGCTGTGGCCTCGGGCAAGGGAGGGGTCGGCAAATCGACGGTGGCGGCGAATCTGGCGCTCGGGCTGCGCGTCAACGGACTCAAGGTCGGGGTGCTCGACGCCGACATTTACGGACCCTCGATGCCGCGCATGCTCGGGATCTCCGGCCGGCCGCGCTCGCGCGACGGCAAGAGTCTGATCCCGATGGAGAATTTCGGCCTTAGATGCATGTCGATGGGATTTCTCGTGCCGGAGGAGACGCCAATGATCTGGCGCGGGCCGATGGTCATGAGCGCGCTGCAGCAGATGCTGCGCGAAGTCGAGTGGGGCGAGCTTGACATTATGATTGTCGACATGCCGCCGGGCACCGGCGATGCGCAATTGACGATGGCGCAGCAGGTGCCGTTGGCCGGCGCGGTCATCGTCTCGACGCCGCAGGACATCGCGCTGCTCGATGCCCGCAAAGGCCTCAATATGTTCCAGAAGGTCGATGTGCCGGTGCTCGGCATCGTCGAGAATATGAGCTACTTCATGTGCCCGCATTGCGGCGGCCGCAGCGAGATCTTCTCGCACGGCGGCGCGCGCGAGGAAGCAAGGCGCCTCGGCGCCGAGTTTCTGGGCGAGGTGCCGCTCGACCCACGAATCCGCGAGACCTCCGACGGCGGCCGCCCAATCACGGTTTCCGAGCCCCTGCACCCGCAGGCGCTCGTGTTCCGCGGTATGGCCGCGCGCATCTGGGAGAAGGTCGCGGGCGAGAGCGCACAACGCCGCCCGCCGCCGCGCATCGTCATCGAATAAGGGCGAATGCAGTGCGGCAGGCGGGATTCTTGCCCAGCCTCAGGGCGCCGTCCGCCGCCGCGTATCGGCCAATAACGGGAGCAGCTCATGCCGGTAAAGGTTCAAGTCGGTCCACCGCAGATCGCCATTCATCAAGGCCAGACGGTGTTGATCACCGAGGAGGACGGGCAGATCAATTGGCCCAGCGACAAGGGCCTCTATTTCCTTGATACGCGCGTTGTCAGCAGCTGGCGGATCTACGCCAATGGCGAGCCGTGGGAGCTGCTGAACGGCGGCGCCATCAGCTACTACGCATCCCGCGTCTTTCTCACCAACCGCTCTTTTCTCACCGAAGACGGCACGATCCCGCCGCGCACGCTGGGCCTCACCCTCAGCCGATGTATCAGCGGCGGATTGCATGAGGACCTCGAGATTGTGAACCACGGCATGAAGCCAATTGTTTTCCAGCTCGAGATCCCGGTCCGCTGCGATTTCGCCGATGTTTTCGAGGTAAAGGGGAACCGCATCGTGCGTCGCGGCCGGATTACCACGGAGTGGTCCCCCGCGCGTCAGCATTTGCGCCTCGCCTATCGCAATGCCGACTTCACCCGCGCAGTGACGATCACCCCTGCGCGCTCATCATCAAAAGCGGTCTACGCCAATGGCCGGCTCAGCTTCGAGGTGGCGCTTAAACCGGGTGAGCCATGGCATAGTTGTCTTCTTTACGTACTGACGGACGGCGAGCGCAATCGTACTGCGCCGACCCATTGCATCGGCCATAGCCACAGATCGCGCCACGCCGAGACGCTGGCGGAGTGGCTGAAAAATGTCGTGAAGGTCCAGACCAGCAACGAGGAATATTATCGTTTGTTCCGCCAGGCCCTTGAGGACATGGCGGCCCTCCGCCTGCCGATGGCAGGCACCGATCATATGGTTTTCCTGCCGGCCGCCGGGCTTCCCTGGTTTGTCGCGCCGTTCGGCCGCGACAGTCTCATCGTCTCATTGCAGAACATTCTCGTCTATCCCGAATTCGCGCGCGGCACACTGGAGGTCCTCGGCTCATTGCAGGCGAAGGAAGAGGACAACTACCGCGACGCCGAGCCCGGCAAGATACTGCACGAAATGCGCTATGGCGAACTCGCGCATTTCAAGCTGGTGCCGCACACGCCCTATTACGGCACGGCCGACGCAACGCCGCTTTATCTGATTGCGCTGCATGCCGCCTGGCGCGCGCTCGGCGACCGGGCGCTCTTGGAGCGGCACCTTGAGACTGCAGAAGGATGCCTCGCCTGGATCGACGAATATGGCGACCGCGACGGCGACGGTTTCCAGGAGTACCAGACCCGTTCGCCGGTCGGGTACGAGAATATGGGCTGGAAGGATTCCGGTGATTGCGTCGTCTATCCCGACGGCTCACTGGTCAAAGGCCCAAAGGCGCTCTGCGAACTGCAGGGTTACGTCTACAATGCCTGGGTGCGTATGGCCGAGGTGTTCGATGCGCTCGGCAAACCAGACCGCGCGGGGGCGTTGCGCGCCAAAGCCGCCGCGCTGTTCGAACGTTTCAATGCGGTGTTCTGGGACGAAGAACTCGGCTTCTACGCTTATGCGCTGGACGGCGAGAAGAACAAGGTGCTGAGCGTTGCGTCCAATGCCGGACATTGTCTGTGGTCGGGCATCGTGCCTCCCGAGCGCGCCAGACAAGTCGTCGACCGGCTGATGGCGCCGGACATGTGGACCGGCTGGGGTATTCGCACTTTGTCCGCCGAAAATCCCGCCTTTAATCCATACAACTATCAGACCGGTTCGGTGTGGCCGCACGACAATGCGATCATCGCATTGGGCTTCAAATACTACGGTTTCGGCGCCGAGGCGGCGCGGATCGCGCACGACATCAGCGTTGCAGCCGGCCATTTCAAGTTAAACCAGCTGCCCGAACTGTACACTGCGTTCGAGCGCGAGGAGACCAACTTCCCGGTGCAATACATTGGCGCCAATGTCCCGCAGGCCTGGGCCGCCGGCTCGGCTTTTATGCTGACCCAGGCGCTATTGGGTTTTCTGCCTGATGCGCCGCGCAACAAGCTCTATATCGACCCGTGGCTGCCGTATTGGCTGCCCGATCTCGCCGTCCACGACCTCCGCCTCGGCAAGCACAAGCTCGACATCCGCTTCTGGCGCGAGGGCGAGGAAACCCAGTTCGAGGTGCTGAAGGGCGATCCCAAGCTGGTCGAGCGCTGCGCTATCGCCTCCAAGGTCGCGCAACTGAGAACCGCCTCTGATCCGCTCTAGCGCAGGCCGGGGCTCTGCGGGGGCGCCGATGGCTTCGTTTCCGGCATGAACGCCCAGAGGATTGCGACGGCCAGCAGAGCCACTGCCATCACGCTCATGAAGCCGGCCGTCTGGCCGAATCTCTCGACGACAAACCCCGATATCGACGTGCTGAGCGAAGCGCCGACCCCCGAAAGCGTGCCGACGAGACCCAGGGAGAGGTTGAAGCGGCCGGTGCCTTTCGTGAGGTCGGCGACGACCAGCGCCGTCAGCACGCCCATCGCAGCTCCGGTCAGGCCGTCCAGCGACTGAATGACGACAAGCGGCGCCGGGTCCTCGGTGAATGCAAAAAAGCCGGCGCGGATCGGGACGACGCCAAGCCCGATGAGGAGCAGCGGCCGGCGGCCCCAGCTGTCGGCGGTCCGGCCTGCCCATGGCGCCAGCAGCGCAGTAACGATCTGCGGCGCCACGATCAGCGCCGACATGACGAGCGAGGACCAGCGCCGTTCGGCTTGCACCAAGCTTTCCCCGACGAGCGGCAGGATCGACGCATTCGCGACCTGAAACAGAAAAAGGCAAATCGCAAACGTAACGAGGCGGCGATCTTTGAGAAGATCGGCGCGGTTGGCACGTTCTGGGTCGGTGCCGTGGTGATCGGGAGCGCCGCAGGACCGGCCGAAGTGAATGTCCCCCGGGCGGATCCTTGCGAGCGCCCACAGCACCGGGAGCCCCAGGCCGGCGGCGACAAGCAGGATGTCTCGGGTGGAGACGAAATAGCCGACAATGCCCATGACCGCGGCCGCGGTCAGGCCGCCGATCGACGAAAAGCGCTGATTGCGGCCGAGCCGCGGGCCAAGCGCCTCGTGCCCGACGAGCCCCAGACTGATGGCGGCGACCCCCGGCCCGATGATGCTGCCGGTCATGCCCTGGAGGACGGCCGCGGCGCAGACGGAGGGGAAATCCGGCCGCAGCCGGTAGGTCAACACCGCCACAATGACAGCGGCGATCCCCATTCCGACGAACGCCCGCTTTGCTCTGACCTTGTCGATGAGTTCGCCGGCGGGAACCTGGGTTGCGAGGCCCGCGACCCCGCTCGCCGTCAGCACGAGCCCGATGTCTTCCGGCGCCCAGCCGCGGTCCGCCAGATAGACCGTGACAAACGGCCCAAAGCCCATCAGCAGCGCCGCCAGGAAAAAGTTCAGCCAATCCAGCGCTTGCAGGCTGTCCGCGGGCGGCAGCCCGTCTTGCGGCGACGGTTGACTCATCCTGCGATAACGACATCGCGCAGCCGGTGCAATCGTTCGGCGAACCACTCTTTGAGACGGTGTTTTGGGATCGTCTCGTCGAGTTCGTCGCCGGCAATCAAGCGGCCCGCGGCCAGACGCTGAGCCAGCACCCGGCCCATCTCCTGTGCGATTTGCGGGCGAGCTTCGAGGATCGGCGTCAGATCCGCTTTCGCGAGCTCGTAGACGGTTGCGGGCGTCAATGCCGTAATCCTCGCGGGGCGGGGCTTCCCGGACAACAACCCGATCTCGCCGAAATAATCTCCGGGCCCGAGCCGGTACGCCTCGATGTCGCCCTCGATGGTCTCGCAGGTAACGGACAGGACGCCGCTGCCGACAATGTACAGCGATTGCGGAACAACCCCTGGCTCCGACACTGTGTCGCCCTGGTCGGATGACTGTGGCGTAAGCTTGGCGGCGAGGGCGGCGCGCTCCTCTGTGGTAAAGCACGTAAAAATCGGGACCAGTTCGAGCAGCCGCTCGCCCCCGCCTCGGCCTTTCCGCAGGCTCTGGTCGGGCGCCGGCCCGTTCGGCGCCGCCAGATCGATCTCGGCGGCCGTGAGGTGCCGGTAGATGAAATCGAACAATTCATTCTGCGCCTTGACCGTCGAGGCCAGCTCTTCGACAAAAAACGTTATTTCGAATTCCGTGTAAGCCGCGTTGATCGCCTTTACCGTAATCGTCGGCGCCGGCGTTGCGAGGACCAGCCGGGAATTGCGGATCGCATGTTCGAGGATTTCGCTGCCCCGCGCCGGCGGCGTCTTGGCGTCGAGCTGAACGGTTACGGTCGTCCCATGAAGGCCGCTCGGCGAACTGACGTTGACGATCTTCGATTTCGCGATCGTGCTGTTGGGGACGATCGCTAGATCGCGCCGCGCCGTCAGAATGGAGGTCGCACGCCAATTCATCTCGATGACGCGGCCGTCGGTGCCGCCTTCGACGCTGATCCAATCGCCCGGCCGGTATGGCTGGCTGAAGCTCAGCACGATGCCGGAAAATAGGTCGCCCAGCGTGCTCTGCAGCGCGAGACCGAGAATGATCGCGGCAACGCCGGAGGTGGCCAGCAAGCCGCGGATCGGGAGATCGAAGACATAGGCGATGATCGCGAAAAGCGCGGCGAGGTAGATGAGCGCCGCCAGAAGGTCCTGCAGCAGCTTCGTCTCGCGCGGGCTGCGCTGAAAGACGATGACGGCGCGCATGAGGCCGACGAGAAACCAGGCCGCCCACCCCCACCACGCGATCTTCAGGATCGCGTGGACCGCGTCGCGGAATGCCGAGCCCGTCAAAACCAGCGGCTGATAGGGCACGATGTCGGCATAGAGGAGCACAATCGTCAGCAGGATCAAAAAGACGACCTTGACGGCGGCTCGCCCGATTGGATGTCTTCTGAACAAGAAATACTCAGCCAGACCGCCGAGCACGAGCAGCCCGAGCACGACGACGAGCGGGTCGCGCAGGGCCATAGCCGCCGCCGGAAGGTCGCCCATCTCGCCGCTTCTCCGGGTGATGCTCTGTTCCCGGGGGATCTTACGCCGAGATGAAGACAGCAGCCATCTCGGCCGCTCGGCTCATCCCTCCCGCGAGCTTCTGAAAGAAAGCCTCGATAGTGCAAATCCAACGAACGTCATTCCGGGACGGCCCCGCGAGGGCCGGGCCGGGAATCCATGAACACGTGTTGTTGCTCTGCTTTGGATGGACCTGTGTTCATGGTTTTCGGGCTCGCCGGCTGCCGCCGGCGCCCGGGAATGACGAGAAGTGAGGAGTTCTTCACAAGCTCTGGGTGCGATGCTGCATCGTCATCGGAATAGAAATTGATGCCGGCCCGCTATAGCTTAATGACGCCCAACCGCGACCCCGACCTTGGTAAACCAGAATGGCGTTGATGCTGTCCAAAACCTACGAGGCCTTGCTCGCAGCCGGGGCGCCCGAAGACAAAGCACGCGAGGCCGCGGAGGAACTGGCCGGGTACGAAAATCGGCTAGCTTCGATCGACAACCGATTGGCAGTCATGGACGGGCGGCTCACCGCGCTCGAAGGCAAGCTCACGGTCATAATTTGGGCGATGGGCGTCAACGCCGCGGCAACGATCGCTATCCTCGGCGTATTGCTGCGCCACGGCTAGGGCCTCGCGGATATAACCCTCCGCGAACGCCTGGTTCGGGGCGAGGTCACCGCGGTCTTCAACGGCGCATGGCCCCCCGGCCGTTGATTTAGACTAAATCATGGTCCCATCTCTGGATCAGTTAACTGCACCCCCGGGGAAAGGAAATGCAAATCTCCGTCGCCGACTGCAAAGGCGCAGTTGACCCAGCTGGTTCGTCGAGCCGAGAAGGGCGACGAGATCATCCTCACCCGCCGCGGCCACTCGTCGGTGCGGCTAGTTCCGGTGAAGGCGCCGCTGGACCCGAAGTCCCGCAGAGGCTACTCGGTGCGGCACGGAAGGGCGGCGCCGCCAAGGCAACAGCCGGACCGAGCGCCGCCCGCAGTCAGGATTTCCTCTACCGAGATGACGGGCTCGGCGTTGATGGCGATTACGTTCGATGAGCCGCAGGCTGATGCGTGCATTGCGGCGCTGGAAACTGAGGACGAAATCCTGATTTCGGCAGGCACTCTGGCCGAGGCGCTGATCGTATCGGCGCGCCGCAACGTCGAGGCGGAGATCGGCAGCATCATCGAACAGCTGGGGTTCCAAATCGTCGCGGTGACGCCGGCTTCCGCGCGCCGCATCGCCGATGCCTATCCGCGGTGGGGCCGTGGCCAGCACCCCGCAGCACTGAATTTCGGCGACTCTTCGCCTACGAGGTGGGCGAAGGAACATGCCTGCGGCTTGCTCTTCGTCGGCGACGATTTCGCGAAAAACCGATATCGAGGCCGTCCTTTAATTTTTGACCACCACCGGACAGCCGTTGCCGAGCAGCGGCACGCGCGCGGGTGATTCTCAACGCGTTCTGCTACGACGCCTCGGTACCATTGCGTTCGCCATAGAAATATCCCTTCTCACCGGACCCATCCCCGTGCCATTCCAGAGGCTGGTCGTGAGTTCAATCAAGAAGTCGATGCCGAATTTAGTCTTTACGAGCCGGCCGTCGGCGTAGGTCGGCTCGCGCTCCTGACCGCGCCAATCCCTTACGAAGCCTTGCAAGTACGACGGTTGGCACTTGGCGACGTGCAAAGCAACATATGCGCCGATCTTCGCCGCACCGTTTGGCGTGATTTTTATCGACCACCCAGGTTCCCGTCCAGATCGTCCCGTCTTGATTCCTAGTGATTCCTTTTTCAGTCGGGCATACGAAATGAAAACCGTGGACGGTTTCACCGTTATGGATTTGTTTGGAGGAGTTTGATCGCTTGGTGCGGCGCCGCGCGCGTCGCCGGACTAATTCGGCATCGCACAGATCAACAATTCCTTGCGCACCGCGCTTCGCAGCGTTCCCACGAAGGTCTTTTACTTGATCGACTCCAAGTCCCGCGATCTTCTCTGCTGTCCACACCAATGTCAAATCCTCTTGGGTATTTGGTTCGATTTCTGCACGGCAGGTGCTGGCATGAGGGGTGGTGCCGCCGGTCCTCCGATAAAGGTTGGCGGCCACGAAGCCTCGATGAGTCCGCGTTGACTGAAGAAGGGATTCTCCTGACGCAATCTGAGGTCCAGTTTAGATCTCGTATATTTATGTTTTGCAAACGAGTTGTATCATTAAGCTCACTAATCGCACCGATCTCAAAGAAAAGCACAAAATGATACGCACCACATCTTCGCAACGTCTTCGCTGAAGAGGCAACGCAAGTTCATCCGGGTTCCTCTATCGGTCTGTATGTAGTATGCTTGACGAACTGTGCTTGTAGGAGTGCATGTATGGATTTCAGGGAAGCGACGGAGTACCTATACGCCGGGGTTTCGCCTCAGGAGTTAGCGAAGGCGCTCGGGGTTTCGGTCGCTACTGTGCGGCAGGCCCGATTGCGACCTGACGCTAAGGCGCATCGCTCCCCTCCCGGCGCTGGAAAGCGCCGGAAAGGCGCTTGGCAGAGAAGCGATCATCCCAATACCTACTCGCAGCGCTAAGCCACTGAAGGGACAAGCGTTTTGACTGTTACTCGAGTAGACTCGAGTGCAGGCTCCAGGCAACTAGCGTTCGACTTGGACAGCATCACTCCGCCTCGCCCTGAACTCCGCGAGCTTTGGACACCCGAGGACATCCTCGCGGTAGCCATCAAGGAGGGGGCCGATAGCTTGCTCCGGTTCAGAGAGGATAACCGTGTCGAGTGGAAATCGGGCCGTTACAGCCTCAAAGAACTCGCCGACTACTTTTCAATGTGGGCGAACACGCAGCCGCATGGCGGTCTAATCGTCATTGGCGTGGAGAACGATGGCACTGTCAGCGGTTGCCTGGGTGTCGGGCCAGACAAGATTTCCGAATTCGAGCAAGTTGGCCCGGCGCAGTGCCCCGATGCTCGTTTCGACATCCGGCGCATAGGAGCTCAGCGGGTCGATGGCTCGCCTGATTTTCTTTTGCTAATCCGCGTGTATTACCGCCCGGACAAGTTAGTCGAGACCGTTCGTTCTGAGGCGTTTGTTCGCAGCGGAAAAACCAAGCGGCAGCTGAGCGAGGACGAAAAACGAGAGATACGAATCAACAAAGGCCAGATTGAGTACGAAAAGGAGGCCGTCTCGCTCAGATATCCACAGGATTTTGACGAGCTGCTGATCCGCGACTTCTGTGACCAATACAAGGCGAAACGCGGCTTATCGACCGGCCATACCCGCGAACAGATCCTTTGCCTGAATCACCTGGGGACGATGCAGGACGGCAAGTTTGGCCCCAATCTCGCCGGCGCCTTGCTGTTTGCTGTAGATCCCCGACAAGTTGTGCCCGGCGCGCGCATCCGCTTCATGAAATTCGAGGGAACTGAAGAAAAGACCGGACAGGAATATAGTTTGCGTGAAAGATGCGTCCATCGATCTTACAATTTGCGGAATATGAACATCTTCGTAAAGATGTTTGATGACCGGCTTGTAGTTGAAAGTCCAGGCGGCTTTCCTCCGCCGGTTACCCCCGAAAACATCTATGACACACATAATCCGAGGAATCCCCATCTGATGAACGCGCTTTTCTATCTCGATTATGTGAAATGCGCCCACGAGGGCACGCGCCGGATGAGGGATATGATGATCGGGGCTAATCTGCCTGAACCGGAGTTCACGCAACAAGAAATCGGCACGCACCAGGTCCATGTCACGCTTCGCAACAACATCGAAGCGAGGAAGGAGTTTGTTGAAGCAGGCGCGCTAAAGCTGATCGGCGAAGGCGTATACGAGCAATTGAATCAAGAGGAAAAACAGGTCATCAACTTTATTGCTGAGAAAGCCCGGATCAATGTCTCGGATGCGAATCGCCTACTACAGAAGGATTGGCAAACTGCCAAAAGGACGCTCGACGATCTGGCGGCGAGGGGTATCCTGATGCGCCGATCGCGCACGAACAAGCCGCGCGATCCATCAGCGCACTACGTCTTGCGGCGGCGCTCGTCGTGAACGAAGCCTCACTGCTCAACGTAAGCCGTCGAAAAGTGCTCAATCACTACATTGACACCAGATCGGTTTTGTAGGGGGCGGCACTGGAAATGACCCGGCCGCCCTACCGCGGGGGCCGTTCGAGTTCGAGCGCAATGGGATCAGTAGGCTAGAGGGTTATGTCGGGCCGGCGCGTTTATGCTGCTTGCACCTCCCGTTCGATGGTCGCGCCGAGTTCTTGCCTTGCGACCGCAAGGTGATAGTTCGCCTGCAAGTTGGTCCAGAACTGTGCGCTTGTTCCAAAGCAGCGGCCGCGCCGCAAAGCAGTTTCCGGCGATAGCGCACGATGACCGCGCACGATCTCAGATATCCGGTTCGCCGGAACTCGCAGCTTGAGGGCGAGTGCATTCGCGGTGAGCCTGCTGCAAGTTCGACAGCGAGGGTTCGGCGCGGATGGACCGGCGGCATCACTATGCCGCCGGGAAACTCGAAGATCTCAGTATTCATCGCGTCCAAGCACCAACTTCATCGGCGTGTGTCGGTGATCTCCACCTCATAGACGTCGCCATCTCGAAACTTGATGCCGCCGCTCGCAAGCATCCCGCGGACATGATACGGTTTTCAGAGGAGTAACGGATCGCCACCACGCGTAGCGACCTCCGAGGATGTCAAACACCACTTCGCCCGGCCCGCGCCGTGTCACCGATGACATCGCAACAGCATCCGAGCCGCGCATCCCTTGATGCTTCGATGGCAGTTGGACATGTAGCATTGGCCTAGCGGCGCTACCTGTATGGCGATCATCGACACCCTAAAGCTAGCTCGCGCATTGCGCGACCGGGGCGGCTTTACGCCGGAGGCCGCCGAGGCGACGGCCGAGGCGCTGGGCGAGGCGCTCGGCGAGCAAGTCGCGAGCAAAGCCGATCTCGATCAGGCTACCCAGCGGCTCGAACATCGGATCGACCAGCGCTTCGGGCGCATCCACAATCGTATTGATAAGCTGAATGCGCGGCTCAACTTCATGCAATGGCAGATCGGAATTATTGCCGGACTGCAAATCGCGGCGCTCGTAAAGCTCTTCCTGCGCTGATCGCCAGGGCGGGCGAATCCCGTCTTGGTGATGCGCGCGCGGTGCCTCCCGAAAGTCCAAATTTTGTGGTAACGTAAGCGGGTTAGTTCGATTTATTTTTTCGCGCATTTTACACAAGACGAAGCGATGGGTCTGGTTTTGGTATTGTTGGGGTCGAATTCCCGTAATTCCCGGTTAGGCGGATTTAATTCCCGTCAAGGCCGACAAAAATTCCCGTCAAGCCTGCTACGGGAATTTGATTGCAAGATGTTGATTTGGCTTATTCTTTTTGTAGCCAAAACGCGCTTTTGGGCGCGAAATCGAAAAAATTCCCGGTTCTACGGGAATAGCGGGGATTTGCTGCTCACACCCGACGCCGCAATCGTCATTGCGACCCTCGGATCGCGGTCCGGGGGGAAGCAATCTCGGGGCCGTGCGCATTCAATCCGCTGGGATTGCTTCGTCGCGCAAGGCGCGCCTCGCAATGACAGCGCCGCGGTTTGGCCGAAACTTGCTCTAGCGATTTTGCAGCACGGCCATCAATTCGCGCCACTCGCGGGGCGAGAGGCAGCTCGACGGCTGCTCCACCTGCTCGCCGGCGAGCATGCGCCGGATCACGGCGAGGCCCTTGGCCGAGATCGTCGCGGCGCCCAGCCGGTATTCGAGAAAGGCGGCATAGGCCATCGGCGCCCAGCGCGCGAGCGTCTCTAGCATCACCTCGGCATAGGCGCGGATCTCATATTGCGCATGGCCGTCGGCGCGCAGCTCGAGGAAATGCATCAGGTTGTGGAGGTCGGTCTTCCAGTACCACTGCGTATAGAAATTGAGCGACAGGTTCATACGCGCGAGCTCGCGCGCAAGGCCCGGCCGCGCCGGGTCGAGCGGCGCGCCGGAGGCGTCCTCGTTGAGGAGTTCGGCGTAGTGGGCATAGGCGCGCTCGGCGTCGCGGCGCAACAGGCCGAGGACGCGGCGGGCCGCTTCGCCCGCGAGCGCCGCGCCGCGCCCCTGGCGGTTCGCCGTCGCCTGCGCCGCCAGATGCTCCGGCGCCGGAATGTAGAACTCGTTGTCGAGGATCGAGTAGCGCGCCGAATACTCGTTCACATTGGCGGTGCGATGGCGGATCCATTGCCGCGCGACGAAGATCGGCAATTTGACGTGGTACTTGATCTCGCACATCTCGAACGGCGTCGTGTGGCGGTGCCGCATGAGATAGTTGATGAGGCCCTGGTCCTCGCTGACCCGGCGCGTCCCGCGGCCGTAGGAGACGCGCGCCGCCTGCACGATCGCCGCATCGTCGCCCATGTAGTCGACGACGCGCACAAAACCGTGGTCGAGCACCGGCAGCGGCTCGTAGAGGATCTCCTCGAGCGCCGGCACCGTGGCGCGCCGCGTCTGGCGGGCCTCGCTGCGCTGCGCGGCGACTTCGTCCTGTTGTTTCGGCGTCAGCCGCATGCTGTCACCCGGTTCGGGAGAGGCGTTCGCGCGTCATTCGAACCATCGGATGGCTTTGCGGCAAGGCCAAAAGTTGGCGCTCCAGGGCCGCGCGGAGCGCCGACGCCTCCGGAAACGCGCGATCCGTCCAAAATCGCTTCTTGGGGTCGAAATAGCCGACCGTATCGAGGAACGCGACCGCGAAATAATAGCTTTCGGGCAGCGACTCGCTCGCCGCCCGCGCGCGAATCGTGCCGTCCGCCGCAATCGCCGTGGTCAGGCACCAGTGGGTGAGCCGGCCTAGCTCCTCCACGGCGCGCCGGCGCTGGTCCGGCCGCATCTGCGGCCAGCCGAGCTGGAACAGCACCGCGACGTCGTAATTGTTGTGGTTGCTGAGGCCATTTTCATCGAGCCAGCCATAGGGGTAGCGTTCGTCGCGGATCGCCAGCAGCGTGTCGACCAGTTGCGGCCAATAGCCGATCCGGCCTTCCAGATAGCGGGCCATATGGAAGGTGAGGCTGAGGTCCAGCGTGCGTAGCCGGCGCGCCTCGATCAGATAAATGGCGCCGAAGAAGCCGGTTGCCGGGTCCTGCCACGCCGCGACGAAGTTCCGGATAACGGCTTCGAGCTGCGGATCCCACGGATAGTTCGGCGGCCGCCGCCACAAAATCAGCCGCAACAGGTCGGCGGTTGCAAAGTTGAGCTCCTTGCGGCGATCAACGCCGTCCTCGGCGGGCCGAGAAACGAGCAGACTGTCGAGATAATCCTTCAGTCTCTTGGGATCGTTTATGCGGTCGAGAAAATCGGGCGGGTTGCCGTGATCGTCGAAGTCGGGCGCGAGGAAATGATCGACCGCCTCGTCGAGCTGCAAAAACCAGACCTCGGTGCAGGCGCCATTTGGTGAGCCGCTCGACGGTGACGCGGCAAGCGCACGCAACCGCGCGAGATTGCCGTGGATGCTTTCCGCGTCGGCGGTGTATTCGAGCCGCCAGCGCAGCTCGCGCAGCACTTGCCGCAAACAGCAGGTGTCGTGGCCCCGGGCTTCTTCCCGATCGAGCCGTGCTGCAAGAGCCCTGATCTCAGGCTCGATCACGCGCCGGAGCTCTACCGTTTTGGGGAAGTAGTTCGCCAGCGCCGCTTGCGCGCTCCATCCCGCCGAAGCAGCAACCGCGACGCCGCGATTTGTCTCGCTGCTCGGGCTGTCAGGCCGCAGCTCGCGCATCGCTTTTTGCCGCAGCCGAGGGCAATTGCAGCGGCGCGCCCGCCTCGATCTCACGATCCCTCGAAAACCGAGGCTGCGGGTAAGGCGAGAGCCGCAGGGGGCGCCTGGCAAGCCACTCGTCCAGCGGTGTTACGGGCAAGGCCAACTCGCCGCAATCATAATCCGGCAGAAAGAGGACGCTGAGGCGGCGAGCGCCGCTTGGCAATAGGATCTGCAGGCGGCGGATCAAAGGGCCCGCCGCGCGTTTGCCGTCATCGTCGAGCCGGCGGGGGAGTTCGGAAACCCGGGTGACGTCGCCGGCTCGCGCCGTGTGGCTGTGGAGCTGGCGGATATCGGCGATCGGAAAAGAGCGGGGCGCCGGCGGAAAACCGATCTCAAATCGTGCCGTCTCGGGTTCAAGGATGCGTACGACAAAGCGGTCGCCGCCAAGTTGGAAGCGCGCCTCGGCACCGGTCATCGCAATGGGTTCGGCCGTGGTATGCGCGGACCAGATAACGGCGCCGGTGACTTCCGGGCCGATCTCATCCTGGATCAGCACTTGGCGCCCGATTAGCGCCGCGCCGCGCCGAACGCAGCCCGCCGGCTTCCCGTAAGCCGCCGACAAGTCGAAGACGACCCATTTGCACTGCCCTTCGGTGCAACTGCCGATGATCGGCACCCGCGCCGTCGGGATCTGATTGCTCCCGTCGATGACCAAAGTGTTGTGCCCGGCGGTCTGTGCGCGGTAGTAGCACCAGCGTGGTCCGGATCTGCCGTCGGAGCCGTGGTCGAAGTAGCCGGGCAGATCATAGTCATCGGGACCGAGATCTACCACCCACCGTTGCTTTGCGCCATCAATGATAAAGCCGCCGGCGTCCGCCTGGGCATGCAGGATCGTATCTTCCGGACGCGACGGCGACATTAAGCCGTTACCGCACGCGGTTGCGCCCTTGATCGCCAAATAAACCGGCCGTGCGGCCGGGTCTTTCGACCAGGTGTTGCGAAAACACGCGAGATTGCCGCCGTGAAAGACCTTCCCCGTCGGCGGCTCGGCTGATTTCCGCGCGCTCTTCCGCCGATTGGCCCAAATGACGGTAAAGGGGAGATACCAACCCTCATACCCGTCGACGAGCCGCGCGTCCGCCGTCCGCCCGAAGCGATGGGCGAACCACGCCAATGCCGAAGTATCCAAACGGTCTTCCGAATCGGCAAAATTGAAAGCAGCTCCGGACGGTCCGACAGTATGTAGCGCGAAGTCGCCTGTTTGTGCGAAGCCAGGGCGGTCGGCAAGGCCAAAGCTGCAACCGAATGAGCTTTCCAGCGTCGCGACCATCAAACCGGCGTACCGCATTGCGAGGGACCAATAGCTCGGTCCTTCAGGCCAAGCTCCGTCCGGTGCTAGGGTCTCAAAAACACGCCAGGACGACCGCAGGCTTTCCCGGATCAGCTGCGCTGCGAAGTCAGGATGTCGCTCGAATACCGCCAACGCCGCCACCAGGATACCAGCATTCGAAACAAGCGTACAATTGTCGCGTCGTCGCGGCCAAAGCGTGAATTTGTCGGCATAGGCCACGAGCGCCGGCTCGAGCACGTGATGGAACAGGGATTTTTCGATAGTCAGGCGGTCTTCAGAGGAGAGCTCGTCATAAAGCCAGTCATAGGCAAGTGAAACGGCGATGGCTATCTCGGCACAATCAAGAAAGGACTTGATGACCGGCCGCGCCTTCCAGCTCTGTTCCGAGCAGAACGCCAGCAAGGCGCGGCGTGTTGCATGCAGTGCCCGTTGCCTGTTTGTTCCGCTCGCGATCAGGGCGAAAAAAGAAGTCTGTATAAGTCGGCGAGCCTGACGTTTGATCTTGCTGCGCAGTTCAAGTTCGTCCGGCGTCGAGCCGGTTTCGCGTAGCGCGGCCTGCAAGCGCGCCAGCAGCATTGCGTTTTTGTTCGCACGCTTGCGAATGCGATGTGTTGCAGATTTGCCAAACAACAGATACGGATGGGAGGATTGGAATGCCGCGACGGCGATCTCAAGGGAACTGAAATCCGGGCCCGCTTCCCCGATCGTTTCGAAATTTGGAGCATTATCGAACGGCAATACGAGCCTCTACCCGAGGTGTGCGGTCGTCAAAACGAAAGGTGTGGTGCCGAGAAGACACCAATCGTTTTAGAAACCGCGACCGCGAAGCCCCTCAAATGCGGCGGAGTTGCGGCGCGGTCAAGTGTTTTGGCGACGCTCGGTAACGAAATGTATCAAAATTTACCAATATGTCTCTTGGTCGCCTAAGCTCACCTCTCTGCGAGGAGTCCGGCGAGAAACTCGTCGCTCACGCCGGCAAGATTGCCGCAAACCGATAGGGTTGTGCGTGGTGTTGTCGTCGCGGTTTCACGTGCAGCTCTCGTTCATCGCCATTGCGAGAACCCAGTGCCTCCGATTCTTGGCCCTTACTAATACGAGTTGCCGTGGTCACCGAAGCTGATGCGCGAAAATAGAGCTTGTCAGCTTATTTCGCGGCAGCCGAAAGGCGCGCCGCTGCCCCACCATTCCGCCGATTCCGCGCTCAGTAGCGGGGCTTTGCTAGCCGGGAGGGAGGGGTGTCGCGATAGATCTGTAGCCGGGTTACACGCAAGCCTGCCACCCCGTGAGCCTCGATCGCACGTTGCCAGGCGAGGAATTCTTCTACTGACAACTCGTACCGTCGGCAGACTTCGTCGAGACTTATCACACCGCTTCGCACAGCGTTGACGATTACGGCCTTGCGCCTTGCCACCCAACGTTTTGTGTCGGGGGGCGGCAAGTCGATAGCGGCCGACGGGATTTCGCTCTCAAGCAAATTATACAGCCCAGCGTTGTCGTCCATGGGGGCATGATAAACCGACAGACCTTAAGGAACCCCTAAGTAAAACCTCTGGTGGTGGATAAATGACCAAGCAGAGGCAGGAGAGCGTCGGGAAGATCCGCTGCACTCGGTGCAGCCGCCATGCTGGAGCTGTCCACAGAGCATCAATTGCGCGCTTGTGGCTCGAGAAAATTCCCGGAAACCGAGTAGGCCGATCGACTGGACTCGGAGACAGGCGAAATCCGAGCGAAATCAAAGCGCTTGGCGCTATTCTCTGGCTTGATGGGAGGAACTTCGGTTCATATACTCCGCGCGCCTTACACACAGAGTTTCGAGGAAACCGATGCGTCCGGCCCTTCCTCCTGATTATCGTCCTTCCGATGATGAAGAATTTATGAATCCTCTGCAGGTTGAATATTTTCGACAGAAACTGTTGCGCTGGCGGGCCCAATTGCTCGCCGAGTCGTCCGATACTTTGCAGCATCTGAAGGAAGAAAGCCTGCTCCAGCCCGATTTGACCGACCGCGCCTCACTCGAGACGGAGCGCGCGATTGAACTGCGAACCCGTGCGCGCGAGCGCAAACTGATCTCGAAGATTGACGCGGCACTTCATCGGATCGACGAAGGCACATACGGATATTGCGAAGAAACGGATGAACCGATAGGCATCCGCCGTCTCGAGGCCCGACCGATCGCCACTTTGAGCATCGAGGCGCAGGAGCGGCACGAGCGCATGGAGAGAACGCATCGCGAGGATTAGATCGGTTCCGTTACGAACACTGCTGCAGCGCTGGCCCCGATGGTGGGCGACGCGCCAATCTCTTCCATAACCCACTTTACTATCACATTCCCTGCGGTCGGGCTCTGGTTCCTGCGTGTTGATTTGCTTGGAATGAAGCTAAAAGAGATTGAGAGCGTAGCAAGCCTTTGTATCTTGGGTAGACGGTCTGTGTGGCAACCGCGCCCTGGGGGTGCAATCACGAGTGGCTCAAGCCAAACGGAGTTCGCAACGGACAAGCCGGGTCGCAGCGCCCGCATCGCGACGTCGGATCTGCTGTATCATGGCCTTAATAAGTTGGCTGCCCGCCGGAGCTGCCGGCGTCCTCGGGGTCTTCTTCCTAGTGCGCGCAGGTTCGGGGTGGACAGTCGAGACAATGGCGGTCGCCATAATTGGACTATGCGGTCTTGGCAGCGCCGCAGCCGTCGGCATCTGCAATGCGAGCGGAGCGCTTTCGCGAACTATTGACATATTGCACAGGACGCTCGATGCCTCATTGGAAGCTTGGCTGATCGTGGCCCCCGACGGCGGGCGCTTTTATGCCAATGATGCATTCGTTCAGCTTTTTCCGGGAGGGACGGAGCTGCCGCTCGATCGGATCGAGCGCACTCTATGCCCGGGTGGAAACGCGCAAGAAGAATTCCGCTGGTTGCGCGGTCAGGCTGCGAGAGGGGAGCCGGCAGCTGCGCCGCTTTCGTTGCGCATTGGGCACAATAATCGGGTCAGCCGATTTAGGATTACAGTGGGTCCGACTGGGGAGAAGGGGCAGTATAGGTGCTGGTCCTTTCAAGACCTTACCGTGCATAAAGAAACGGAAATGGCAATTGAAAATGAGTTGAATAGCTTTTGCAAGCTCCTTGACAGTATGTCAATCGGCTTTTACTCAGCTGATAGTGATGGATGTTTTCGGTTTGCGAACGAGACGTTCGCGCGTTGGTTGGGCAGGACTCCATCCGAAATCACTGCTGGTGAAGCGCGGCTACATGATCTCGTTACGGCCCTATCCCCTGCAGATAATCACCCCCTGCAAATTTCAGCCACAGCGGAGGTCGGCACATGCCGCGGCGAAGTCCTGCTAAAGGCCCGCCACGGGCGTGTCGTGACGGCGCGGATCGCGCAAAACATCGCCGTCTCCGCGCGCGGGCTGTGCACGCGATCGGTGGTCTGCAATTTGACTCCCGAACGAGCGCCGGGCGTCGCCCTCGAAGCCAGCGAAGTTTTCCGGCGGTGCTTTGCTGAGGCGCCGGTCGGCATCGCCGTGATCGACAATTTCGGGCGATTCGAGGAGGCAAATCGCGCAGTGGGTGATCTCTTGGGCACCACGCCGGAACGTCTGAAAGGACAAGAACTCATCGCTCTGCTGGAGGAGGACGACCGGAACCGTATTGCGGCCAAGCTCACGGCGCTTACCGAAGGGCGCGCGGATCGGGAGCCGGCCGAAGTCCGGCCCAGAAGGTCGAGCGACAAGACTATCGTGCTATACCTCGGTCGTCTGGATGATGGATCAGACGCCGCCGCTTCTGCGGCGCCGCGCTCATCGGCTCGATCGCCGGGTGAACTTACCGCCCATCTCATTGACGTCACCGACCGGAAAAATCTTGAGACCCAATTCGCGCAATCACAAAAAATGCAAGCCATCGGCCAGCTCGCTGGCGGGGTTGCACACGATTTTAATAATCTGCTGACCGCGATGATTGGGTTTTGTGATCTGCTGTTGCTGCGCTCGCCGCCTGGCGATCCATCGTTCGCCGACATTATGCAGATTAAGCAAAATGCCAACCGCGCCGCCAATCTCGTAAGACAGTTGCTAGCATTCTCACGACAACAAACCCTGCAGCCGCGCGTACTTAATATCACCGATGTCCTATACGAATTACGACACCTGATTGAGCGGTTGATCGGCGAGAACATAAAGCTCGATGTGGCGCACGGTCGCGAGCTTTGGCTCGCCAAAGTCGATCAAGGTCAGCTCGAGCAAGTGATTATCAACCTGGCCGTTAATGCTCGGGATGCTATGGCCAATGGCGGCACGCTGACTATCCACACCCTGAACATTCGACAAGATGAGGAATTACGGCGAGGACATGAGGTGATGCCACCAGGAGACTACATAAAGGTTGAAGTCTCAGACACCGGAGTCGGTATCCCCAAGGAAAATATTGCTCGCATCTTCGATCCGTTCTTTTCTACGAAAGAACTTGGGTCGGGCACGGGTCTCGGTTTGTCGACAGTTTATGGAATTGTTAAGCAGACAGGTGGTTTTATTTTCGTCGACAGTAAACCCCTCCATGGCGCAATCTTTGAGATATACCTGCCGCGGTATCGATCGCCAGACGGGGCTCTCGTTGTGAGAGGCGATGGTAGCGAAGAGGCTGGACTGAAGGATCTAACTGGGCAGGGAACGATCATGCTGGTCGAGGACGACGATCCGGTGAGGATCTTTGGCGCCCGCGCACTCCGCAATAAGGGCTACAAAGTAATCGAGGCAAAAAGCGGGGAGGTGGCGCTGGATTTGATCCGTAACGCGGAGGAACGTATCGATCTGATGATTACCGACGTGGTAATGCCACGCATGGACGGGCCTCATCTTGTTCGCGAGGTGAGAGAGACCATTCCGGATCTGAAAGTCATCTTTATTTCGGGATACACGGAGGACGCGTTTCGGCAGCGGCTCGACAGTGACAGCGGCATTGACTTTCTGCCCAAGCCGTTCAGCTTGAAGCAATTGGCAATCAAGGTGAGAGACGTGATCGGCATCAGAGCCCCATGACGCAACCTTGGGCGGCATTGCGTTTCGCGAACAAATAGTGTACGTAAATTTGCGCGCCTTGGTCGGATGTGGAATAACGGAGAGCAGAACCTTGCAGACACCTTTGCGCCTCGTGGACAAGGAAACGATGGACAAGCAGCGGGCTTTGGACGCGGCGCTCGGACAAATCGAGCGCGCTTTTGGCAAGGGTTCGATAATGAAGCTCGGATCGCGCGAGGCCGCTGCGGACACCGAGGTCATCTCGACAGGCTCCTTGGGTTTGGATATCGCGCTCGGCATCGGCGGGTTGCCTCGTGGCCGCATCATCGAGATCTATGGGCCGGAAAGCTCGGGCAAGACGACGCTCGCGCTGCATGTCATTGCCGAGGCGCAACGGGGTGGGGGGACCTGTGCCTTTATTGATGCCGAGCATGCTCTCGACCCGGCCTATGCCCGCAAACTCGGGGTCAATGTTGATGACTTGCTGATCTCCCAACCGGACGCCGGGGAGCAGGCGCTCGAGATAGCGGACACGCTCGTCCGCTCGGGCGCGATCGATGTGCTGGTCATCGATTCGGTCGCCGCGCTAGTGCCGCGCGCCGAGCTCGAAGGGGAGATGGGTGATAGTCATGTTGGACTGCACGCCCGGCTCATGAGCCAGGCCTTGCGCAAATTGACCGGCTCGATCTCCCGTTCTCGTTCAATGGTGATTTTCATCAATCAGATTCGGCTCAAGATCGGCGTGATGTTCGGCAATCCGGAGACGACAACTGGCGGCAATGCATTGAAATTTTATGCCTCTGTTCGTCTCGATATCCGCCGGATCGGGGCGATCAAAGAGCGTGACCAGGTGATCGGCAATCAGACGCGGGTCAAAGTTGTCAAAAATAAAATGGCACCGCCATTCAAGGTGGTCGATTTTGATATAATGTACGGCGAAGGGATCTCGAAACGAGGTGAACTGATCGACCTGGGGGTTCAGGCTGGCGTGGTCGAGAAATCGGGGTCCTGGTTTTCCTATGATGGCCAGCGCATCGGCCAAGGACGTGAGAACGCCAAGGCCTACCTCAAGGAACATTTAGAGATCGGTGAGACTATAGAGCGCGCAGTCCGCGCCAATGCCGGCCTTGTGGCGGAAGCCATGATGGCGGCTCCGGGCGAGGCCGTGGCTGAAGAATAATGCAATCGGCTGCCGGAATCTCGCGCAGACGGAATTGGACATTGTGCGAATCGCCCGCCGCGGTCAGGCGGCAAATTGTGGCGGCCGCTGCACTAAATCTGCGGCCCGGATCCAAAAGCGCTCCAAGCGGCGGAGCGTGACCCCCGCAGCTTGGAGATCGTCAGCGCCTATTGAGGCCTGTGACAGCATCTCGGCGTGGCGTCGATGCATGGCTGTGAGGTTATCGCGCAATTTGATGCCTTTTTCAGTCAGCCGAACGTGAATCGAACGCCGATCGTGCACGGAGCGTTCGTGCGCCAGATACCCGTTCTCTACCATTTTCTTAACGTTGTAGGAGACATTTGACCCCAAATAGCAGCCGCGTAAGGTCAGCTCTCCGACCGTCATCTCGGCATCGCCAATATTGAAAAGCATCATCGCCTGAACGTTATTGATGTCGTGAATCCCAAATCCGTCCAGTTCCAGTTTCACGACTTCGAGAAATTGACGATGGAGACGCTCAACGAGCGATATAACTTCGAGGTAAAGATTGTTCATTGACCCCTCGTTCGCGAGCAGTCGTTTGGCAGCGATGCCGCACGCCCCGCATAAGACGCTCGCCCGATAAGAGCTCGCTTAATTGGCTATCGCGAGCTCCGTCAAAAAAACGTCCGGACCATTGGCGGTGCCGGTTGCCTTTAACTCTCTTAACCTCCGGCGGAGCCAAGTCCAAAGGCACTCGCCGCTGCAGCGGTGTCCGTCACGGCGCCCAGCCAGGAGCGCTCGATCGTTGGCCGTCCCAAATGATACCCTTGCAGATAATCGAAGCCTGCGGCTCGGACAATTGCTGCGTCCCCGGCGTTCTCTACGCCCTCGGCTACGGTCGCGACGCCAAAGCTCTTGATGAGAGCGAGTAATTCACAGATCATCAGTCGCTTTTCTTCGCAGTCTGCAATATTCTGGATTAGTGAGCGATCGACCTTAACGGTATCGACCGCTAAGGCGCGAACCTGTCGCAGCGAGGTATGACCGGCTCCGAAATCGTCAAGGGCTACGCGGCAGCCTGCATGATGCAGCGCGTCGACAAAACGGGCGGATTCTTCAATATCATGCAATGCTGCCGTTTCGGTGATTTCCACGATTAGGCGACGAGCGAGGCAAGGCCGGTTACGCATCAGTGAGATCAGCGATCGGAGCCACCGCCCGTCGCGGGCCGTCAGGCTGGAGATGTTGAGGCCAAGCCGTATCTTCGGAGAATTCGAGAGCTCCTCTATGGTTTGCTTGAGAGCATAACCATCGATGAAACCGATCAGTCCTAATTGCTCGATCGCGCTGATAAATGCGCCGCCTGCGACCACACCGCCTTCCGGCTCGCGCATCCTGAGCAGACATTCGAAATAGTCCACCTCTCCCGTTGCTGCCCAGACTACCGGCTGGAAAGCAAAAAGCAGACGCTTATCGCGCAATGCGGCGCGAACGGTCGCTACGATCGATAGATTGCCGTGCCAGCTGTCAGATTGGATTTCGCCTTTCGCATCGTTCACGTTGCAGTCGCGCCGGGTTCGCACTGACCCTCGAAGAGCAAAATCGCCGCTATCGTAGACGATTTTGCAGAAAGTTAGCTGCGCGCCGTCAAACCAGCGTCAGCCAAGATCAGAAAAGGCCCATGGCGCGCCGATCGCCTCGATGACGGAAAAAAATCCGGCTGAATAGCCGCCGGGGCCCCTCGGCGCGGTTGCCATCGCGTGCTATCGGGCGGGGCGAGGCGCCGGCATTAACAAGGCAGCCGAGCACGGCAATGCCCGCGCAAATCGTCAGAGTTGCATCGAAATTGCCTCGCGAAGCGGCTGCGCCTCCGACTAGAGAGCCGAGTGAAATACCAACGAAAAGCGCGCTATTGTTCCACGCCAGGGCTGTACCACGCCGGTCTGGGAACTCACTGGCAAGACCGGCTTGCTGAGCCGGGAAGAACAATTGCGCTACCGCAGAACACACTCCGAGGAATGGCTCTAGGAGCACTCCCGTGTCGAGCGCCAGGCGTAGCAGTACGAAGCAAGCGCAAAGACCCGCAAAGCTCGCCCCGGTTGTGAATTTGGGCCCGAGCCTATCGGCCATCCGGCCGCCTACAAGGGCTCCGACAATCGCGCCGCACCCATAAAATAGAATTGCCCGCGCAATCTGGCCGCCGGAGAAACCGAGGGCAGTAAGACCAGCGCCGAGGTAGCTGTAGACCCCGTAATGACTCGTGCTCCATACGACGGTTGGTGCCAGCCGCCGCATAAGAAACAGAGCGGCGAGCCGGGGTGGCGTGTGCAAACGAGAGGGCTCTGCGGAACCGCGCTCGTCCACCCAGACCCGAAGATTAAGCCACGCCAACAGCCCGCTCGCGAAGGCGAGCGCGGTGAATACCGATGGCCAACCTAAAGCGGCTCCCGTCAGCACGCCAGCTGGTGCGCCAAGTGCCAGCGACATCAAAAGCCCGGAGGCCGTCAGCCCCAGCCACGTCGCACGGCGATTGGCTGGCGCCACGCCGGCGACGAGCGCATAAACAGAAGGCGAGATGCCCGCTGCCGCGGCGCCAGCAAAAGCCCTGGAGCCCAGCAGTGAGGGCCAGTCTGTCGCGGTTGCGGTGCCAAGATTGGCCGCGGCAAAGGCGAGGAGCGATGCGACGAGCACTCGCCTCCTGCCGAACCGATCGGAAATTTGCCCCAATAGCGGTGCGGTCACGGCGTAAGTGATAGAGAACACCGCCACGGACGATCCCGCGATTGCAGTGGAGAGGCCGAAAGCGGCCGCTAGCTCTGGTAGCAATGGAGAAATAACAAAGAGCTCAGTCCCGACGGCAAACATTGTCAGCCAAGCGGCGGCCAATTGGGCCGTTGTAGCAACTAAAGTGATCCTCATTCGTGATCTCTGGTCAGCCGGCAGAGTGTCGAAGCCGGCACGCGGACAACCGGCTGGCCGCCGGCAAATCGCGAGTTATGAGTGGAAGGAGGACGCAAAGCGCCCTAGCCGCACTCGGGCCGGGTGGCGGACCGCTGGCCTCAGGCCGAAGCGGACGATAATCAACAGCTCAAGGAGGCAGGAACGTCAGCTTCTCGTGAACGAAGCACCAATTCCAATGGGCACCTCCGGGCGTCGCGTCTCGAAGACGCGATGGGCGTCGACGCGACCGGGATGCGCCCCTAGGTCTGCTGGCTCGCTCGACCGGCGTTCTGAACAATCCTGTCGAGCTGGATCCAGACCCCATCGAGCGCCCGGGCAATGATCTCTGCATCTCTCACGGTCTCCGGCACCAGCGATGGTCGCGCCATCAGCACCGTTCGCGTGATTGAGATTGACTCCTCCGCATGGCGTTCTTCAACCATATCGGAAAAGCATTCTTCGAAATACGGCTCGTGAACGATTTGCGGGAAATGCGCCGAGAGAGCGTCTGCCAGCGCGCGCATCCAGTCGACCGACATCGCCTCGACAACGCACCACGGGCCGAGCGAGCGTGAATAAAGACTTTGAGCGAGGCGAACGAATTCCGCCGTCGCACTATCGAGATGACGGCACAATTTCTCGAGATCGTCGAACTCCTCATCGTCTAGTACGAGTTTGGCGCCGATATTGCGGAAAGCCCTCGTCAATTGGTAATGGTGCGTGTCCCCCCCAGGCAGGCCGTCGTCGTCAACGAATATTTGCAGTTTGCGTTTACGCAGCGCGGGGCTGTCGAGGTGGGGCAAGCAGTACACAGCGGCGCGGGTGGCGTGCATCGCCGACTGATAAATCAGATGGATCTGCCCGAGAAACATGGGGTCGGTCGCAACGCCACGGTTCAAAGCTGCGAGATTACGGAAAAACGGCAACCGCGACGGGCGGTGCTGTTGGGCAATGGATCTTATTGCGGCTGTGAATTCGTCGATCGGGTAGAACATGGTTCCGCTCCGATCGCACTCCAAGGATCCCAAAGGGAAAGTATTTGACATATTTGCCCTTCAATAATGGTAGTAAAAATCCCAAAAAGATCTATGACGCCGATTGGAATTCCTAAACCGACCACTCGTGCGAATTAGAAAATTATCCAATGCGTTCTTAACAACTCCGATCATAGAACGAAACGAGAACTTAGTCAAGTAAAATCCAACCTGCTTGGCTTGATATCGGCTGCGACAATGCTTGAAGTGAATGGAGTGACTTCCGCTCGTATCACAATTAGTTGTGTGGAGCAACGGCGAGGCGACGACATGTGGGCTGACATGACGGGGCGTGAGTGATTGGCACATTATGCACGGAGGTTAGCATCCGCCCCTGGGCCTTGGTGCCGCCGCCTCGCCGACGGTCGTGGAACGCGCGTGCGAGATGGCCAATAGGCTCGGCGTGGATACGGCATTTGGCGCGCTCGGCAGTGAGCAGACGGCTTTGCAGGTGTTCGATTTCCTGATGCTCGCCGCCCTCGATATGCATGGCAAGATCAGCCTCGACGGTGTGATCGGCCGGAACTATAACCCTAGCAACGATGGCTTCGCCTTTATGCTGGCGGGCGAGGTCACCCGCGGCGTCATCCTATGCGATTGAGAAAGCGGGCCTGTGGCCAGCTTTGGGTAGTTCAGCGCTGGAAGCGTGCGGGAAACTCGGCTATAAGCGCTCCGTGGCGGAATGCCCAGGTAGCTCAGTTGGTAGAGCAACGGACTGAAAATCCGTGTGTCGGTGGTTCGATTCCGCCCCTGGGCACCACCAATAAACCATAAAAATCAAGGGCATCTACAAACGGAGTGGCCTCCGCGACCATCATATCCATGTTTCATCGTGCCGCCGCTAATCTCCCGGATTCCTTGGGAGTCCTCGTGGTTCCTCGGCGTTCTTTGCAACATATTTGCGACACGGGGAGGCCAGGATGCCGTGCCTCGGCTTTACGGCGGAGGTTCGGCCGCGATACGCATGGTCAGCGGGAATATGATGGCGGTTGTCGTCGCACGCGTCGCGCCGCACGGGATGGGGGGTATACCCGGCCCCGGCTCGCCACGGATTTGGCTCGTCAAGTTTGACTGTCAGTACGGCTAGCATAAAACCAGCCGTTTTTTAGACTAACGCAAGGCAATCGGCCGCTCGGTGCGCGTGGCGGGTAAGCCGTCTTCCCGCCACAGGGCCGCGATTAGAAGTGGCCCGCCCACCTAAAATACCAGAACCTCATTCGTTGATCTGTCGCTCGATTGCCGCGATTACGGGTGCCGTCGGCCACACCGACGATTGCACCACGCGGTAGGCTGGCGACGTCCGCCTTAGTCAAACCGATAACCGACTGCAGGCCGCGTTGGTCGATCGCGGGCATGGGCCTTACAATTGCGCTAGCACTTGCTCGGTGGTGACCGCCGCTCTTCCCTGATGCAACGCGTCGGCTTGGCGAGCGGCCAGGTCCACCGCGGCTTTGAGCAGAGGACGAGGGACATTCAAGGGCAGTTCGCTGGCACCGGCCGGCAAGCGGAATACGAAAGGCACACCGGCCTCGCTCGTTGTCCGCAGCTCATTAACGAGCATTCGCGGCAGCCGTTGTTCGTTGCAGCCTTCGACGATGTTGTCAAGGACGGCGAGTTGGCGCGCGAAATTCGCATCGCCGCGGTGCGCGCGCTGGACCGAGAGAATGAAATGCTTGGCGACGACATGAGCGAGCCTCGTTTGTGCCCGCGCCGCTTTTTCGTTCATTTCTTTAATGCGGGACGCGGCCGCGAGCAGGCGGAATTCTTCCCTGACACCGGTCGAAAGTATGTGACGGAGGATCTCGATCGCCTCCGCTGGAACCGGGGCATCTGCGTCGATGACGAGATCCGCAACTGCCGACATATCGAAGACCAGGGCGGGCACAATTTGGCCGTTCTCGTCCCGTCGCATTATTGCATAGCCAACGCGCTCGGCACGGTCGGTGCCCGGTATCGGTGCGCTCACCCGGCGAATGCCGGGCGGTAATGGAGGAGCGGCGGTCAACCGTAGGATGGCGTCGAAGGCCGGGTCGCCATAGGTGGCAAAGCCAAGCCCGCTCGCCTTAGGCAGACGGTGCTCGTACGCATAACGCGACGCCATCAGGATTGTGCCATCAGGAACGCCGGGTATATGGTTCAGCTCGATCGCCCGCCATGTGGTGTCAGGCAGCACGCGGCAGCCGAGCGACCGTAAATAGTCCGATGAGCTGATCGTGGCCCAGATGCCGTCCAAAGTCACCGGGGCGCGGATCGCCGCGGCCTTCGCATCGAGCCGTTCATAGATCTCGAACAAATCTCGCGCCGGCATCTCCATGCGGCGCTGGCGGCCAGCGGCGGCGAGGGCGCGCTCCTCGGCCCGTTGCGTCACGATGACGGCGAGGCACCATATGGCCGTGATCGGCAAAATATGTTGCCGTTGATAATTTTCTGAGGTTTAGGCTGCAGAAATGTCGCCCAAAGCATGTTTCCTCGGAATGTCGCATCACCTCTCGCCCCAACAGCATTAAAAAATTGGTGCTTGCGCATCGTCGGGGTTACACGTGACAACTGGGAATGATCAAGGACAACGAATGCGCATCCCATGCGATTGCCCTTATTATTACATCGTTATTCCGCCCGACCGGTCCGCATCCGGTGCGGCCAAATCGATTAACTGTTGTCGGATGTCATGCCGCGCGAAGGCCGAAGAGACCGAAGCTTATGTATTTCGCTGGAACGAGTGTTTTAACGTTGGGCCTGGCGCGGTGGTGCGAATTGGTCGGACCAGCGAAAATGTGTCACCCTGCGTCGCACACCGCACTTCAGCGCTGGCCGATGATGTCCGGCGGACAGAAAAATCTCTGATGCCGGGGAATGGGCTCGGGTGAAGCGGGCAGTGATAGCCGCGAATTTTTGGGCGCTCGATCCGTTTCCCCTTCCGGTCACGCTGGACGGCGATGATTGGACTATCACAGACCGCCAGGGCGATGCCCATCATGTCGGGCACCGTTGAGCCGGATCGTCGGCTGCAGACCTTGCGTCCTTGGTGCGGGCGGGGAGACTTGAACTCTCACGTCTTTCGGACAACAGATTTTGAGTCTACGAGAGCACGTTGATTTATAAAACCGTGATTTTCCACCCCGGCGGCGATTATGGGAAATGAGCAACCCTCGTCGACCAGGGGTGAACAACCCCTGTGTGGGGCTGCGAAGCCCGCATGCATCTGATCTCATCTATCACGCCGACCTCGCGGTCCAACCGATGTGCGAGGGCGGCATAATGGTGCCGGCGGGGCAGCGACACCGGCACGCGTCCACCGTCAGCGACGAACTTCGGCCCAGAGCTGTTAAAAGATGACGCGAACACATTCGCGTGGATCGAGGAGCCGCAGATCGTCGCGTTCGCCAACCGTAACGCAGCGCTGACGGCCAAGATGCCGAGAAAGGAGACGTTGAGAACGGGGATGATGCGCACGGCGACGACTCAATCACATGGCGGCCGAATCCGTGGAAAATGCCAGGGCCCGCACTGCCAGCGTCGGCAAGCGTAATGGTCCCGCTCTTTCGCGCCACCTCCACCGCATTCGACACCGAGTGAGGTCCCACCCCAATAGACATGCGTGTGCTTACATCCTATTGCCGGTCATCCCGGGGTGAGGAACAGGGTGCCGCCAGCAGGTCGTCTTGGGCCGCAGGGAGCTCGCAACCTGCGTGACGTCGGACCTTCTGGTGGCCAGCGAATGCCAACCGATCTGCCGCCGGGTCAGTACGGGTCGCGCACGAAGATAAAAGTCGTGCCGGTGACGATCGGGGCGCTGGCGCCGACGAACGCCACATTGGCGTCCTTGACCTGGCGTGATCCGGCACGCCCCGATGCCTGTAGCGCGCCTTCGATGATGTGCCAGAGACCGTGGATGCGGCCGGTGCCAAGACTGCCGCCAAAAGTGTTGAGCGGCAACTCGCCATCGAGCTCGATACGCCCGTCCTGGATGAAGTCGAGCGCCTCGCCTTCCTTGCAGAACCCGTAGGATTCGAGGCCGTAGATTACCGACGCCGAGAAACCGTCATAAATCTGCGCGACATCGACGTCCTTTGGGCCGAAGCCGGACCGCTCCCAGGTCAGTTTCGCCGAGCTCCGACCCCCTTCCATGTAGTCGGCGAGGCTACCGATGCGGCCCGCCACCTCGAAGTGCAGCCGCTGACCATAGCCGGCGAGGTAG
>Ga0126381_100000070_pt1 | contig 118525 bp, 104 predicted proteins | sample PanSoiMetPlot_28_FD_96465 | JGI IMG/M metagenome (GOLD analysis project Ga0126381, IMG submission 96465) | Tropical forest soil microbial communities from Panama - MetaG Plot_28 | ecosystem: Environmental > Terrestrial > Soil > Tropical forest > Bulk soil | place: Panama | collected 2016-02-17 | reverse complement strand
GTGATCGCGTCCGGGATAGTCCTGTTGGGCGCGAGCATCGCGATGAATGCGGTGGGCGCCTTCTGCCCTCTTTCCTACACCTGGAACCTTTGGGCCGACCTAGCCACCTATTCATACGCCCGCACTCCGTTGCACGGAGAACGGCTTTGGGACTGGAGCCGCGCGCCCTTTCTGGCCCCGCTCGATCCGGCGTCGTTGTCCGATCTGGTGCTGGCCCGCTTGAAAGAAGTTGGTATCACGCAGGCAATGACACGGGCCGATGCGCAAAACGCCACTAGCGGTGCCAGCTCGCGAGCCCTTACGCGGGAGGGCCAACCGGTTATCGAGGCCGTCAACGGCGTGCCCGTGTTGACAAATATCGGGCCGATGCTGGACGGCTGGGCGCCGCTCGTCTTGTTCCCAGCCCATCGCAACTGGCTGGTCTCCTGGTGGGACTCCGATATCGGAGAGGAGTTGACGGTGACCGGCCATGGATTCGACATCAAGAATGGCACGGCGCTCAACCTGGTTTGCCAGTGTAAGCAAAATCGTGAGTCCGATCCGTTTTATTTCGGCCCGGGCGATCCGAGGCTGCAGACCAGCCGGATCTTCTTGAGAATACCGCGTGCTCTCATGCCGGAAGCGCCCAGCGGAACCGCGCAGATTGTGGTGCACAACGCCGGTCCGGATCACGCCTACACACAGGCCAGCAACCCGGTGTGGCTGCCAGTCGGCGCGTTAATATCGGTGAAGTCCGTGCGTGACGCCGGCTCCCTGATTACCGTTGAGGGCTCGGGGTTCTCCGCCAGCACCGTGGTGAATTTCTATACAGGCCAGCCCGCGCTAAATCTGGGCGGATTCGACGCCTCCGGACAGGCAAAAATCCCGCTTAAGCTGGTGGACGGCTCCCGTTTTTCATTCAAGCTGCCGCCGGGAGCTTTGCCGGGAGCCGCCTACGTGGAGGCGATCAACCCTCCCCGCATCACCTTTTCCAGCTCCGCAGGCGACCCGGGCGGCGCCTTCCTGGTGCCTTAATCCGAAGCCTGGATAATTGCGTCGCAACAACGCGACGACGCAACGCATTCGGCGCGCAAGGCTTCGTTGTCCCCTCCCCTGCTCAAAGGAGAGCGCGATGGAGAGGTCACATGCTCCGCTTCCAGCAAATCGCCAGCCACTCTCATTTTGGGACGATCGATCTTAATAAATTGACATATAATATGTACTACGATATATCGCTGATATGAACTGGAAGCTCCGGATCAATCCCAACGGCGGCGACCCCCTTTACCGGCAAATCGAAAACGCCATCCGCATCGCACTCGACACCGGCCAGCTCACCGAAGGTGAACGCATCCCGTCGGTGGTTGAGCTCTCCAGAAAACTCGGCATTAACAAGCTCACCGTGGTGAAAGCGTTTCAGAAGCTGGAAAAGGCGGGACTGGTGCGCTCGGAGGTCGGCCGCGGCACTTTCATTTCGACTCACAGCTCCGGCCCCGCCGCCACCGTCAATGGCGGCGAGCCCGCCCCGGAACTGGCGCGATCGATCCGCCGCCTGCGCGAGGGCTATGCGCGCGGTCTGCGCGAGCTGATGATGATCGAGCGGCGGCCGGGCACCATCAATCTTTCCGGCGGCGTGCCCAATCCCAACACGGTTCACGAGGGTGTGCTGGAGCGGTTGTCACGCGAGGTGCTCGCGCACAATCCGCGCCGGCTCTACGACTATGCCGGCCCGGCGGGGCTGCCTGAACTGCGCGAGGCGATCTCGCGCCGCCTGGCGCCCGCCAACCCCATCGCGCCCGACGAAATAATCCTGACCAACGGATCGCAGCAGGCGCTTTCACTGGCCGCGTTGGCGGCCCGCGAAGAAGGACGCGCCGCGCTATGTGAGACGCCGACCTACTCCGCAATTCCGAGCCTGTTCATGATGTACGGCGATACGGTTCAGAGTGTCGCGCGCGAGCCGGGCGCCGGTGCAATCAACCTGGATCAGCTCTCCGCGGCCAGCACCGGCCGCCGCGTCGTGCTCTACGTCTGTCCCGATTTCCAAAATCCTACCGGCGAAACAATGAGCGCCGCCAACCGTCATGAGCTCGCCGAATGGACCAGGCGCAACGACGCGATGGTCATCGTGGACGAGATTTTTCGCGACCTGCGCTTTGAAGGCGACGAGCCGCCCAGTCTCTATGCGATGCTTCCGCCCGGGCGGCGGATACTTGTCAGCTCGATTTCCAAGACCTTCATGACCGGTTTACGCAGCGGATTTCTTGCCGCCGACCGCGCAATCGTAAGCGAACTGCTGGTGTTCAAGCGCTACGTGGACCTCGGCGGCCCTCCGCTGACGCAGGCGATCTCCGCCGCCCTGCTGCGCAACGGTTACGACGCCCATCTGCAGAAGGTCCGCTCCGCCTACCGCGCCGGGCGCGACGCCGCACTTGGCGCGCTGGAAAAATACATGCCCAAGGGGGTGTCGTGGACCCGGCCCGAGGGCGGATTTCAGTTATGGGTCACGATGCCGCCGGCGATTTCATCGATCCAGCTCTTTCTCAACGCGACGGAGCAGGGCGTTTCGATCGTGCCCGGCCCGGCGCACGACGTGGACGGCCGCTTCCTGAACTGCTTTCGCCTCGGTTATGGCTACTGCCCGCCCGAGGAGATTCGCAAAGGTGTTGCGCGCCTGTCCCAGGTTATCCACCGGCTGGCCGCACGCGGCGCCGAGCAGGGACCGCCAAGCGGTTTGGGAATCATGGTCTGAGAAACATTCGAGGAGATTCATCATATGTCTGAACAAAACGGAACCATGCGCCTTAAGACCGGACTGGCGGAGATGCTCAAAGGCGGCGTCATCATGGACGTCGTGAGCGTCGAGCACGCCAAAATCGCGGAGGACGCAGGCGCCGTGGCCGTAATGGCGCTGGAGCGCGTGCCTGCCGATATCCGCAAGGAAGGCGGCGTTGCGCGAATGGCCCCGGTCGCGAAGATTCGCGAGATCCAGCAGGCAGTCTCGATCCCCGTGATGGCCAAGGTGCGCATCGGCCATTTCGTCGAAGCGCAGATCCTGCAGGCGCTCGGCGTTGATTTCATCGACGAGAGCGAAGTGCTGACTCCCGCCGACCAATCGTTCCACATCGACAAGCACAACTTCAAAGTGCCCTTCGTGTGCGGCGCGCGCGATCTGGGCGAAGCGCTGCGCCGGATCGGCGAGGGCGCCGCGCTCATCCGCACCAAGGGCGAGGCGGGCAGCGGCAATATCGTTGAAGCGGTGCGGCATATGCGCTGCGTCGTCTCCGCAATTCGCCGGCTCGGCACGCTTGAGGATGAGGAACTGATGACGGAAGCGAAACAGCTCGGCGCGCCGTACGAATTGGTCAGGATGGTGGCCGGGCAGGGAAAATTGCCGGTGCCCAATTTCGCCGCCGGCGGAATCGCCACGCCCGCCGACGCCGCCCTGATGATGCAGCTGGGCGCGGAGAGCGTGTTCGTCGGCTCGGGAATCTTCAAATCCAGCGACCCCGAGCGCCGCGCCCGCGCGATCGTGATGGCCACCACGCACTTTCGCGATCCTGAAATCCTGGCGCGCGTGTCATCGGATTTGGGCGAGGCGATGGCGGGATTGGAGATCTCGAAGCTGACGCCCGATTCGATGCTCCAGAATCGAGGCTGGTAGGCGATGAGGGCCGGAGTGCTTGCGCTACAGGGTGATTTCGCCGCGCACGTCGCCGCCCTGCCGGGCGCGGTCGAAGTGCGAACCGCGCGCCAAATCGATACGCTCGACGTGCTGGTGATTCCGGGCGGCGAATCCACTGCGCTGCTGAAGCTGCTTGACGGGTCGGGTATCCAGGCCAGTGCCCACGGCCTGATTGCGCGCGGCGGTGCGATTTTCGGCACCTGCGCGGGCGCAATACTGCTGGCCAAGAACATCAGCTCCCCCGCGCAGCCGTCGTGGGGAATGATCGATATAGACGTCGAACGCAACGCGTATGGCCGCCAGGTAGATTCCTTCGCCGCCACCCTCCAGCCGCCGCGCTATCGCGGCGTCTTCATCCGCGCGCCGCGAATCATCCGCGTTGGAACAACCGTCGAAGTACTGGCCCGCTATCGCGGCGATCCGGTGCTGGTGCGCCAGGGCCGCATCTTCGCCGCCACATTTCATCCGGAGTTGACCGACGACCGCCAGGTACATCGGATGGTGCTCGACGCGGTGCACCAATCGCCCTCACCCTAACTCTCCCTGGAAGGACTCCTAATCCTGCAAGAGCTAGAGGTAGAGGTTACGCGGCGCGGTTCGTAGCGCCCGCTGCTCTCGGTCAGCGCCGGTTCACGCGCCAGCCTCGCAGGATATTTTGAGGAGATGTTTTTTGATTCAATCGATTGACAGCGGCAGAGCGGCCAGACCCCGCAGGAACAGCGAGCCTTTGTAGCTGAGCGGCGATTGCGGATCCACCAGCGCCAGACGCCGAAACCGCTCAAGCACCGACTCCAATGCGATCGACCCCTCCAGCCGCGCGAGCTGCGCGCCAAGGCAGAAATGGATTCCGCGTCCGAAGGCCAGATGCTCGTTTGGATCGCGTGCGATATCGAATACGTCAGGACGATCGAACATCGAAGGATCGCGATTGGCGGCGGCCAGCAGCACCACCATCAGCGTGCCGGGTTCGAACTCCACTCCGTCCAGGCTGCCGGGCTGCCGCGCCAGGCGGATAGCGCCCTGAATCGGGCTGTCAAAGCGCAGCATCTCCTCGATGGCCGAAGCCATCAAACCCGGGTCGCGGCGCAGGCGAGCGAGCTGACCCGGATGGCGTACCAGGGCCAGCAGTCCGTTGCCGATCAGGTTGGTGGTGGTCTCGTTGCCCGCCAGCAGCAGCAGGATCAAAAAAGCCAGCAGCTCGCCAGCGCTTAGAACCTCCGCCTCGTGACTGGCGATCAGCGCGCTTATCAGATCCGGACCGGGGTCGTTGCGCCGCCGCTCGATCTCGCCGGCCAGGAATTGCCGCAGCGCCGCCGTCGCCGCGATCGACTCGGGCGGCCGCGGCATATGGGGCGGGACGGCCGAACTGGCGATAATCGCGTTGGACCATGCCTTGAAGTCGCGATGGCGCTCGGAGGGGATCCCGAGCATCTCGGCAATCACCAGCACCGGAAGCTGATCGGCCAAGTCGGTGATCACGTCAAACTGCCCCCTGGCCGCCACTTCGTCGAGCAGGCCGGCGGTAATCTCGCTGATGCGAGGCGCCATCGACGCGATGCGGCGCGGAGTGAAGTCGCGCGACACCACCTTTCTGAGCCGCGAATGTACGGGCGGGTCGGCACCGAGCATGGTCGCCGCGCCGCCGCCCAGGTCCAGTTGGCGAAACGGTGTGGATTCATGGCGATGATTGGAGAACCGCTCGTAATCGGTGAGCACGTCTTCCACCTGCTCGTAGCGCGACACGATCACGGCCGAGATCGGCGTGGAAAACTTTAGCGGCGGAGCTTTTTGCAGGAGGCGGTAATGCGGATACGGGTTGGCACGAACGTCCGGGTCAAACAAATGCAAGAACTGCATCGTGTTGTTTTCCATCAAATGCCCCCGCTTTCTTCCCGGGATTGCGTGCTCAACCCGCTATAGCGCGTTGAATCCATAGCGGCTGAATAGAACCCGCTGGCTGCCCAGCCGAGCTTTCATCGCGGCGATCAGTTCGATCTCGGCTCCCTTCTCGAACCATCCGTCGTACCCAAACCGCTCGTATAACTGCGGGATTCCAAGGCCACGCGAGCGCTTGCCGCCGCTGCCGTCACCGTCCTGGTAAGTATCGATAATCACCCGGTCGGCGCATGACGCGGCCAGACGGGCGAAGCGCTCCGCGCAATTAGGCATCATCGGAGAGATCGCCAGTTGCACGAAAACGCCGGCGTCGCGCATCCGGCGGGCGACTGTCACACGGCGCGCGATCGACGGCGAAGTCGGCGTGAGGCGCCGGCGCACCTGATCGTCGTCGGTTTCCAGCGTCAGCGACACGATCACATTGCGCCCCAGGCGGCGCAGCAGATCCACGTCGCGCTCGACCATCGGACTGCGCGTCTGCAGCAGCAGCCGGCGTGGCCGATGCTTAGCCAGCAGCGCCAGCGCAGCGCGGCTAAGTTGCATGCGGCGCTCCATCCCCTGGTATGGATCGGTGGCGCTGGACATGAAAATCTCGGTCTGCGCGAGCCGTCCGCCGCGCTCCAGGGCAATCAGTTCGCGCTCGAGGCGCTCGGGCAGATTGCGCTTGGCGATAACCCAGCTTCCCCATTCCCCGCGCTCGGTGCGCGCCACAGGCAGCGCGCGAACATAGCAGAATGGACATCCGCCGCTGTCGCCGAAGGCACACCCGATGTACGGATTGAGCGTGAACCCGTAGCCGCTTAGAAAGCCCCCCGTGGGTGTCAGTGCGCGCTGAGTGTCTTGTTCGATGTAGCGGCGCATCGTTTCAATGAGGCGACCAGAAGGCGAGCGTACCATCGCTCAGCGCGTGGGGCGGTCCGCCGTCCACCGGAAGCACCCACACCGATGGCGGCGGCATCGACCCGGTGGGCGCCTGCCCCTCTTTGAGTATCACTCCGGCAAATGCGAGCGCGCGCGAGTCGGGCGACCAGATTCGATGAGACAACGCGTACTGGTCAAATACCTGGTACACGATAGACTCGGTGTTGGTGGCGACGAAATTGCACAGTTTGCGCGCCTTGCCACCGCCGGCATCAATCACATTCCAGGTGTTGGACGTCTCGGTGGTGCCTATATATGCCAGCCATCGCCCGTCCGGCGAGAAGTTGTAAGCGATCACCGGATCGCTCACCAGCGTACTGATATTGCCGCTGCCGACGTCGAGCAGGTTGATACCATCATACGACATCTTGCCCTCCTTCTTGAGCGTCGAGAACGCAAGATGCCTGGAATCGGGCGCCCAAACGAATGCGGTGGTCGCGGGCGCCAGTCCCACCATCGGTTTGGGCGCGCTGCCGTCAGCCTTGGCGACCGCCAGCACGTACTGCCCGTTCTTGTTGTCGATCACGTAGGCCAGATGAGATCCATCCGGCGACCATGCCGGGCTCCTGAACGGCGTTTTTCCCTTGGAAACAACCCTGACGACGCGTTGATCGCGGTCGGTCACGTTCATCAGGCCAATCTGTTCCGGGCCCGCCTCTTCGGGCGGAACGTAATGGAACGCCGATTCGCTCAAAGCCTGGTTCCAGTCGAAGAACAGCGGCAGACCACTGAGCAGTATTCTGACCGGCTTGGATTCGCGTGCCTCGGCCATCATCAGTTTAAGGCTCTCGCCGTCGCCCGCCAGAAAAAGGAGCCGGCGGCCATCGGGCAGCCAGGAGAAGTAGATCGGGCGGTCAGAGCTTTGAAAGACGCTGATCGCTGCGCGGCGGCCCAGGTCGTACACGTTGATGCCGTAAACGCCGTGGCGCTGCACTGACGAATACGCGACCTGCGCTCCGTCGGGTGAGAAAGTGGGCAGTTCGAACTGGCTCGCCATCGCGGCGGCTGGTTGTATTCCATCGCTCGACGCAACCGGCGCAACGCCGGCGTCGGCAAGCGCCTGCTCGGCCTTGGCTGCACAGGTCAGGCAAACAGGCTTGTCGCACGCGGCGCCGCATACGTAGAGATTGGCCCCCTCGCCGACATAGACGACACGCCCCGCATACGGCGTCCTGGGTGCTGTGACCGCTGTCCTCGCGGCCCGCTTTCCGCTTCGAGAGTTGCCCGCGATAGCGAAAGCGGAACCCACTGTAACCAGCACCAACGCCAGCAGAAATGCCCGCCTCAACATTGCTTGCCAGTTTACCGTTATCCCACCGCCGGTCCCAATCGGTCCGGGGGATAATTCGCGCACCCGCGGCCAAGGTTGACAGTGGCCACCGGGCGCGACAAAGTTACGACTATGCGTACTTTGGCGATCGTTGTTTTGCTTGCCGCCGCGCTGGCTTGGCCGCCGTTGTTACACGCTCAGCAGCAACAGGCTCCAAACGGCGGATGGCAACTTCACGATCCCAACGAATACCGCCAGGAAGATTCCCATCCCGTGCGCGCAATCGCCTCCCTGTTAAGCCCCATCGGCTGGGCCTTGGAATGGGGGGTGGCGCGGCCTTGGCATTACGTGGCGACCCAGACATTCCTGGCGCCGGTCCTGAACGGCGGCCAGGAGGATGACACATGGGGCGAATACTACGGAACACCCGGCCCGGTTGCGGAAGTTCCGATCCCCCAGCCTGAGCCAGCCGTAAAAGAGGCGCCTTCCAGCGCGCAGCCGCCGATGCGCGAGCAAAACCTCGCACCCGCTCCTGCCGCACCCGCTGTGAGCAGCAGCACCATGACGTCCAGCCGGCCCGCCCTGGGCGCCCCGCCCTACCCGCAGGACTCTCAGGGTCAGCCGATGATTCACTAAACAAACCGATTCGGGCCTTCCGGCGCCCCTCGCCTGCCCGTTGTAAAATTAACACCTTTTGGCTTGTTCATCGGACCGGTTTTGGTCTAGATAATACGGTCGCGGGCTAAAACATTTTTTTGCGGCGGTGCGGTATGAACACTAAATGTCGCGGGGCCCTTTGCGGGGCAATAATGATTGCGGTGCTCGCTTCCTCAATACCGGTCTATGCGGGGGGACCTAATCTCTTCAGCGACCTTGGCTCCGATTTCAAATACACCATGAACAACGGAACCGAGGACGCGATAGATGTTGTCACCGCGCCGCTCAATTTCCGCCTCGACTGGCTGGCGCAGCCCAGGGTGTATTTCACCTTACTTGGGGCAGGTGCGGCACTGGGCGGTGCGTTTGCGCTGGACAGCACGATGCGTGCGCAGATTCGCGGCATGTCAAACGGCGCCGCCAACGCCCTGGAGGATGCGGGCACTTACTCGCTGTCGGCCGCCGCAGGGATTCTCTATCTGTCGGGCTTCGTGACCAATGACGAGAAGACGCGCCACGACATGATCACCACTGGCGAAGGAGTTGCGGTGGCCAGCGTGATCACGCTCGGCTTTAAGTACATGTTCGGCCGCGAGCGCCCGAACGCGGGACAAGGGGTCCAGGCCTGGTTCAAGGGCGGACAGTCATTCGTCTCCGGCGAGGCGACGCCCGCCTTCGCGTTGGCCGCCGGTATCAGCCAGCACTACGACTACCAGTGGTACGTGGCGCTGCCGGCCTACTCCGCGGCGGTGGCGGTGGGGCTGGGCCGGATGGGACACGACGAGCATTGGCTTTCCGACATCGTGGGAGCGGGGTTGGTCGGCGTCGGCACCACCGAACTGCTCTATTATTTGCATCGGCGGCATGAAGAGAACCCGCAGCATTACTGGATTTTTCCGGTATCCTCTGACCGCGGGGGTGGTGGCTTGGGCTTTGGCTACAACTGGTAATCCATCTCAGTAGGGGCGCGAGACCGCGCCCAGCAAACCGCGGGCAACCACCAGCTTCATAATCTGAGCGGTGCCGTCGCCGATTTCCAAACCGATAACGTCGCGCATGCGCTGCTGATGCGGCAAGTCGCGGCTGAAACCCAGATGCCCATGGAGCAGAAGGCATTGATGCAGCACCTCGACGGCCAGTTCCGGTCCCAGCCATTTGCATCCGGCTGCCTCGGCGGTGTGGGGCAATCCTTGATCCTTGCGCCATAGCGACTCGTAACACAAAAGGCGCGCCGCCCGCAGTCTGACCGAAGCCTCGGCCAGCGGAAACGACACCCCCTCGAAGCGCGCGAGGCTGCCGCCAAAAGCCTGCCTTTCGCTCACGTACTGGCAGGTCTCCTCCAGGCTCTGCTCGGCCGCGCCGATACACATCAGCGCGATCAGCGCGCGGCTGAAATCGAAACCTTGCATGACCTCGGCAAAACCCCCGCCCTCGGGTCCGATCCGATTTGCGGCCGGCACCCGCACCGAATCGAAAAAGAGCTGCCCGCGGCCGACCGCGCGGGTGCCCAGGTCCGCAAAGCGCGTGCGGCTGACACCGGCGCAATGCAAGTCAACGTAAAACGCGCTCACCCCGCGCGCTCCCGCTTCGACAGCGCCCGTGCGGGCCATCACCAGCGCGGTATCGGCAAACGATGCGAACGAAATGGAAGTCTTCTCGCCATTTAATATGTACTCGTCGCCCTCCCGCCGCGCGCTCATGGTAACGTGCGCGGCGTCCGATCCGCGCCCCGGTTCCGTAACCGCAAGCCCGGGCAGAGCGCGGCCGGCGCAGATCTCCGGCAGGAACGCCGCTCGCTGCCGATCATCTCCATGTTCGGCCACAATCGTTCCGGCCAGAGCCGCCAGCATCATGACGTAAGCGGCGTTGAAATCGCCGCGGGCGATCTCTTCGTGTGCGATTCCCAGCGAGACATGGTCCAGATCCTGGCCCCCGACTGCCTGCCCGACCGTCGGCGCCAGCAATCCCATCTGACCGAGTTGCAAGATCAGGTCACGGGGAAGATCCACGTCGGCGTCGCGTTTGCCGTAGGAGGGCGCAAGCTCGCGCCGGGCGAACTCTGACAGGGTGGATTGCAGCATTTGTTGGTCGGAATTGAGAGAAAAATCCATCGGGAATGATCCTCTTCACGGGCATAGGCTGGTGTCGCAGCCCTCGCTATCATTATGGCTGTAAGCCATACGTCTACCTGAGCGAGTTGAATGTCGCGAGGGGTGGTTGTATAAGAAGAGTTGGATATCGCAGGATCGCGGAGTTGTATTCACCTAATAGTTCTCCGGTTCCCTTCGCGCCGCCGGAAAGACCCGGCTTGTGAGGACGTTTTGCGGTTGATCGGCGAGCGGTTGGCGATGGAATTCGATTGAAAAAGCCGCGTGGTGCGCGGCATGACTTTAGAGCAGGTTTCGGAGGTCGCAGCGGTTAAATGGCAGCGGCAGCACCAAAGGGAAAAGCTCCGGTCGACGAAGCGGAGCTCAAGCGATGGCGCAGCGAGGAGCAGGCCAAGGAACGCTCCAAGCGCGAGAAGGAAAAGGCTGAGCTGGGTTCCTTGTGGAGCCGGCGCGATTTCCTGGGCCGCCTGGGTTGGGGCGGTTTTACCGCGTTTTCACTGGTCGGCTTGCTGGCTGCGGTCCGCTCCGCTTTTCCGCGTGTGCTCTTTTTGCCGCCCTCGAAATTCAAGGCCGGCTTGCCCACCGACTACGTGATCGGCGAGGTCAGCGAGAAATACAAGCAGGCCTATCGCACCTGGATCATCCATACCAAGGCCGGCTTCTATGCGATTTTCGCTAAGTGCACGCATCTCGGATGCACTCCACGATGGCTGGCTACCGAGCAGAAGTTCAAATGCCCCTGCCACGGCTCGGGCTATTACATCAGCGGACTCAACTTCGAAGGTCCGGCCCCGCGTCCGATGGACCGATTCAAGATCTACGTGGCCGAGGACGGGCAGCTTGAGGTCGACAAGTCGGTGGTCTACCGGATGGAGCCCGGCGTCGATCCCAACGAGCAGCATCCGGAGAGCATCCTGAAGGTCTGAAATCGATGCCTCGCGTTATCAAGGCACGGCTTGACCAAGGGCCGTGCCTTTTTATTGCGCGGGCTTCGCAACAAACCGCTGGAAGTAGTGCAATGCCAACCGTCAAAGCAGGCGCTATCAACATCAGCTACGACATCTTTGGATCGGGAGAACCGCTGCTCCTGATCATGGGCTTCGGCGCGCCCGGTATCGCCTGGATGCCGGTGCTGCCGATGCTCTCAAATTTCAAATGCATCTACTTCGACAATCGTGGCACGGGCAATTCGGACAAGCCGGCGGGAGCTTATACGATCCGGGACATGGCCGACGACGCCGATAATTTGCTTGGCGCGCTGGGGATTGACTCGGCGATGGTGTACGGTATTTCGATGGGCGGAATGATCGCGCAGGAACTGGCTCTGCGCCATCCGGGCAGGGTGAGCAGGATGGTGTTGGGATGCACGACGACCGGCGGGCCCGCATCGGTGCCGCCGGATGAAGAAACAGTCGCGGCCCTGGCCACTGCGTTTCAATTGATGTCCACCGATCCGGAGCGGGCGATCGATATCATGCTGCCGGTCGTGCATCCGCCGGATTTCATCGAGGCGCATCCGGAGGTAAAGCAGGTGGCCTTAATGGGCGCAGCGATGATGCCGCCAACGCCACCCGACGTGATCCAGCGCACGCTGGAGGGGATTACCCAGTTCAACAGCTACGATCGGCTGCCGCAGGTAAAGTGTCCCGTGCTGATTGTACATGGCGAGCGGGACATTCTGCTCAAGCCGAAAAACGCCGAAGTGCTGAAAAGCCGCCTTCCGCAGGCAGAGGTTTACATGATCCCCAACGCGGGCCACAATTTCTTCGCGGAGAATCCTTTGGCGGTGCATCAGCGGATCATCGAGTTTTTGAAGGCCAGCGTTTAGATCTGAAAAGAAAAAGCATCGGCATGATGCAGGCGCACTTGCCCAATCTTTGGCTGGGAAGGGACGCTTGTCCTACAGTTTGTTAGTCAATCCGATTCCAGCAGCACGGCGGCGAGGCCGGTCATTCCGTCGCCTCTTCCGATTGCGCCCAGGCCTTCAGGGCTCGATGCTTTGACGTTGATCAACGCCGGCTCCGCGTCGATCGCGGACGCCAGGTTGGTGCGCATCTTTTCCAGAAACCCCGCCAGGCGTGGACGTTGCGCGATTATCGTCACGTCGGCGTTGACCAGCTTGTAGCCGCGAGATGCGGCTAATTGCCAGACACTGCGCAGCAACTCCAGGCTGTCGGCGTCTTTGTGCACCGGATCATGATCCGGGAAATGCCGGCCCAGGTCGCCTTCGCCCAATGCACCCAGGATTGCATTGGCAAGCGCATGCGCGGCGACGTCGGCATCGGAATGACCCCTCAGCCCATGATCGTGCGGAACCTCAACGCCGCCCAGCACGAGGCGGCGGCCTGGCTCCAGCGGATGAGCGTCAAAGCCTTGGCCGATCCTGAGTTTCATCGCAATCCCGCCATCTATGCCGCAGCCCGTACGAATTGACAACTCGGATCAAACCGGCCACCATCGGTAGCTGGAGGCGCGCAGAATTGCCGGCGTTTCTCAAGAATCCCAAGTTTATCGCAGGCGCGGTTGTCACTCTTTGGGTGATTTATGTGATCACCGAAAACTTTCGGCTCGATCCCATCCAGATCCGGCTGCTGCCCTTCGTCGCTACGCTGCAATTCAAGGTCTCCGCGGTAATTATCGCTGCCGCGATCTTTGGCGCGGTGGTCACCCTGGTCGCCCAATATCAATGGAAGCGCCGGAATTCTTCGAAGCCGACTTCCGCCTCCCCAACCAGCGGCGAGAGCAGCAAAACCGTCGCCTGAAAGCCCGCTTTGAGCACCGTCTCGCGCGCCGGACCGATCAACAATCCGTCGGCGCGGGAAAGCCCGCTTAGAATATTTGACCCCTGGCTGCCCGCCGACGCGGCATAGAAATCCCCGCCGCGCCGCTCCAGCTTGACGCGCACAAACTCCGTCAGATTATTTGCGGTTTTGACGTCCGAAGCGCATCGCGCCGTGACTCGCGGCAGGCCCAACGCCGAATGCCCGCCCATCTTGAGCAGCGCCGGCCGCACGTAGAGGTAGAAGCAAACCAGGGTCGAGACCGGATTGCCGGGCAGCCCAAAGACCGGACGCTGATTGATAAGACCGTATTTCAGCGGCCGCCCCGGCTTCTGCGCAACGCCATGAAACAGCGTCCGCATCCCCAGTTCGTCGAGCAGCACCTTGACGTGGTCGAAGTCGCCGGCCGAAACGCCGCCGGTGGAAAGCACCGCGTCCAGCGCGGCGGCCTCGGACAAGCGCGCACGTATTTCGTCGGGCGTATCGCGCGCCACCTTCAGAATCACCGCCTCGCCGCCCACCTCCTCGACCGCCGCGGCCAGCGCGTAGGCGCTGGAATTGACCACTTGCGCCCCGGACGGAGCCTGGTCCACGTCGACCAACTCGTCGCCGGTGGAGACGATCGACACGCGCGGCCGCCGCCACACGTCGACCATCGCATGATTGAGCGAAGCCAGCATTCCGATATCAGAAGGGGAAAGCCGCTTGCCGGGCTCCATCACCATTTCGCCGGTGCGTAAGTCCTCACCACGGGGCCGCACGAATTCGCTGTGCGCCGACGCGGCCTTGATTTCGACCATGTCCTCGCTGGAGCGGGTGCGCTCCACCGGGACGATCGAATCTGCGCCTTGCGGAACCGGCGCCCCGGTCATGATCCGCACCGCCTCGCCGGTATTCACCCGCATGGTCGGCATGCTGCCCGCCGCCACGGTCTCCAGCACCTTAAGCCGCCTGGGCGTGCGCTCGGCGGCGCCGGCCACATCCGCCGCCCGCACCGCGTAACCGTCCATCGCGGAATTGTCAAAGCCGGGGATGTCGCGGTCAGACCGGATTTCCTCGGCCAGGATCCTGCCCAGTGCGTCGCGCAGCGGCACCCGCTCGACTCCCAAGCGTGCGACGCTGCCCAGAACCTGTGCGAGAGCTTCATCGGCGCTGATCATTGGTTGTCCCGTTTACAACGTTAGAGGGTGAATTCGGCCTCTTCCATGATCCGCGCGACGCGGAACAGGAAGCGATTTCCCAGCACTCCGTCGATCACCCGATGGTCGTACGACAGGGCCAGGTACATGATATGACGAATCGCGATCGCATCGCTGCCATCAACTTCGACCACCACTGGAGTCTTTTTGATTTCACCCATCCGCAGGATTCCGACCTGTGGCTGATTGATGATCGCCAGGCCAAAGAGGTTGCCCTCGCGCCCGGGATTGGAGACGGTAAAGCTGCCGCCTGCAAGCTCGTCGGCGGCAATCTGGCGCGCGGCCGCCCTGCGCGCCAGCGTGTCGATCTCGCGCGCCACTCCCAGCAGTGACTTCTGGTCGGCGCCCTTGATCACGGGCACCAGCAAACCTTCTTCGGTATCGACCGCGACGCCGACATTAATGTCCTTGCGCACCACCAGCGAAGCGCCGCCCGCCACCGAGGCGTTCATGCGCGGGAATTCGCGCAGCGCCCGGGCGGTCGCAACCACTACCATCGGTAGGATCGTCAGGTTGAAGCCCTCGCGTTGCCGAAACGCGTCCCTGTGGGCTTCGCGGAAGCGCACGACCCGCGTCATGTCGACTTCAGCCACGGTTCCGACATGCGGAGCATGGGTTTTTGAATAGACCATGTGCTCCGCGATTATCTTGCGCCGGCGCGAAAACGGCTCGACCACGTCGCCCTCGCGCGGCTCGTAGATCGGCGGACGAAAGCCGCCTGGCGCCGCGTGGTCAGGCGGCAACGATGCGGCGGCAAGTCCTGAGCGTGCCGGCGCAGAAGCGGACGGCTTTGCGGCAGGCGCGGCGGCTTCCTTTGGCGTCTCGAGGTATTTCAGAACATCGCGCTTGGTGACGCGGCCGCCAAGTCCCGTGCCGTGGATTTGCCTCAAGTCGATTCCATGCTCACCGGCAATCTTGAGCACCAGCGGTGAGTAACGCGCCGCCGCGCCCGACTCCCGCGCGTCCGCGGTCCGCTCGCGTACAGTTGCACCGCGGCCGTCGCCGTCGGGCGCGACGGCATTGACCGCGGGCCGGGTCGCGGCCGGTTGCGGTGGCTTCGCCTGGACATCGGGTGGCGCCGCCTGTGCCGATGCCTCCGCTTGCGCGGCGGGTACGCGGGCGGCGGCTGGTTTTGCGGCCGCCGCCGACACGCCCGCCGGCGCGCCGGCGGTTTCGATCACGGCCAGCAGCGCGCCGATTGGCAGCGTCTCGCCTTCCTTTGCCACAATCCGCACGATCGAACCGGCCGCCGGCGAGGGAATTTCCGTATCGACCTTGTCGGTTGAAATTGCAACGAGGGGCTGGTCTTCAGTGACCTGATCGCCTTCTTTGACCAGCCAACCGGTGATGGTGCCCTCGACGACACTCTCACCCATCTGGGGCATCACGACCTCGACCGCCATCGCACAAACCTCAGTAACTCGCCAGCCGCTTTATAGCCTCGACGATCTTGTTGGTGTTGGGCAGGATCGCTTCCTCCAGCGGCGGGCTGAACGCGTTGTGCGTGTCCCACGTCGCCAGGCGCATGATCGGCCCGTCCAGATATTCGAATGCCTGCTCGGCGATAATGGCGCTGATCTCGCCGCCGATTCCCCCGGTCAGGCGGTCCTCATGCACGATCAGCACCTTGCCGGTTTTCTTCGCGGTAGCCAGGATCGCTTCGCGGTCCAGGGGCAGGAGCGTGCGCAGGTCCAGCACCTCGATCGAGATGTCGTCGGCTTTCTCCACGATCCGCGCCGCGTCAAGCGACTGCTGCACCGTGCCGCCGTAAGTGATAAGCGACAGGTCGCGGCCCGCATGCTTGACCTCGGCAACGCCGATCGGAATGGTAAAGTCGCCTTCGGGGATATCCTCTTTAAGGCTGCGGTAAAGGCGCTTGTGCTCCAGGTAAATCACCGGGTCGTCGTCGCGGATCGCGGTTTTCAGCAGGCCCTTGGCGTCGTATGGGGTGGCGGGCGCGAGAACCTTGAGGCCGGGAACGCGCGTGAACCAGGCCTCGGGGTTTTGCGAATGGAAGATCGCGCCATGGATTCCCGCGCCCGAGGGTCCACGCACCACCAGCGGGCAGGACGCGCGCCCGCCATGCCGATAGCGCAGGGTCGCCGCCATGTTGACGATCTGATCGAAAGCGCAGGAGATGAAGTCGGCGAATTGCATCTCGACCACCGGCCTCATCCCGAGAATCGCGGCGCCGATACCGGCGCCCACGATCAGCGACTCCGAAATGGGTGTGTCGATCACGCGGTCCGCGCCGAACGCGTCGAGCAGGCCCTCCGTGACCTTGAACGCACCCCCCAGTTCGGCGACGTCCTCGCCCATCACGAAGACGTTGCCGTCGCGCCCCATCTCCTCGTGCAGCGCCTCGTTGATTGCTTTTAGGTAGGTGACCTCCATGCTCAGCTCCGGTTTCCGTTGAGCATGCCCGGCGTAGGCGTGGCGTAGATGTCGTCGATCACGGAGTTGACCTCGGGCCAGGGGCTGCTTTCGGCGAATTCCACCGCCTGTTGCAAAATCGTGCGTACCTTTTCGTCCATCTGTTCGCGCAGCCGTTTGACGTCCTGACCCTTTTTTTCCAGGTAGAACTCATAGCGTTGAATCGGGTCGCGGCTTTCCCACTTGAGCAGTTCTTCCTTGCTCCGGTATAGCGCCGGATCGTGCTCGCTGTGGCCGTGATAGCGATAGGTCTTGCATTCGATAAGCGCCGGTCCGCCGCCGTTGCGAGCCTTGGCCAGAGCCGGCTCGGCGACGTCGAGCACGGCCAGCAGGTCGTTGCCTGAACAAACGTAGCCCTTGAAACCGTAGGCGGCGGCGCGGTCGGCCACGTCGTCGATCGCCATCTGCTTTTCCAACGGCGTCGAGTACGCGTAGCGGTTGTTCTCGCAGACGAACACCACCGGCAGCTTTCGGACGCCCGCAAAATTCATGGCCTCGTGCACGTCGCCGCGCGACGCGGCGCCTTCGCCGAAAAAGGACACGGCGATATTTTTTTCCTTTTTGATCTGGAACTTGAGCGCCGCTCCGACCGCCACCGGCAGGGACGACCCAAGCATCGAGGTGGAACCGAATACGCCGCGGCTTAAGTCGCCGCCGTGCAGGAAAGAATCCTTGCCCCGCGATAGCCCGACGTCCTTGCCCATCAATTGCGCCATCAACACGCCTGGATCGATCCCTCGCATCAGGAACACGCCGAGGTCCCGATGCAGCGGCAGGACCACGTCGCCCTCCTGCAGCGGCGCGCAGATGCCGGCGACCAAACCCTCTTGTCCGGCGCCGGAATACACTCCACCCAGAATCTTGTTCTGACGGTGTAGCCGCGAAACGCGATCCTCGAAACCGCGAATCAGCTTCATCCAGTAGTAGAGCTGCAGCTCGTATTCGAGCTGCGTTCCGGGCTCCATATGCTCCACGCTCACATCTGCCATAGCAATCAGCTTAACCGAAAGGCCGCGCTTGGCCAAAAACAACGTTGAGCGGCCGTTTTTGATGGGCGAAAGTCACGGGCGTCCGGAGGGAAGAGGCTGTTTCCGAAGTTCGTCCGCATCCTGATTAAGCACCGAGGGCACGCATCGGGTCGGAAACCAAACGTCCTATTCTTCACCAGCTTTATCGCGGTTCTGTTGTTTTGCAGTTTTGCATGACTTGTTTTCTTAACTTCAAGAATTTATGCTAATTTACTGATTACTTATCTCAAATATAAAGGACTCTCTTTTTCACCTTCTTTTTGGATATACGTCGGCCCAAACTTCAATTGAAGGATACAAAGATGCCTCCTACGCTCACTTTACGCAAAACTGCAATCCTGCTGGCCGCAATCGCTCTCCTGGCAGTGGCAGTGGTACCTCTTTCTCTGGATGCGTTCAGTTTTATGCCCGACCGCCAGGTCTCGCAGCGGCTTTTGTTTCCGATTGCGGATTCTCCTTTTCCAGTGGCCGCCGGCGATACGATCGCCGACCGCGAGTTGGGGCAAATGGATTTTGCGCATGGGACGCAGAACTTTGCCGACGCATCGACGCTTGACCTGTCAAGAGTCGCGGGCGGGGTAGCGATCGATCAGAGCAGTGTTCCAAACCGGGTGTATGTGTCGGACTCCGCGAACAACCGCGTTCTGGGATGGGCGAGCGCGACGGCGCTGACCAACGGCAAGCCCGCCGATATGGTCATCGGGCAACCCGACTTCTTCTCAACCACATGCAGTAACGGCGGGGTGAGCGCGTCAAGCCTGTGCGTTCCACTGGGAATCGCCGTGGATGGTTCAGGCAATCTATATGTTGCGGATAGCCGCAACAGCCGCGTGCTGGAATACAACACGCCGTTCACCAATACCGGCCAGCCGGGCTCCGGTGACGGAGTCGCGGATCAAGTCTTCGGACAAGGGGGTAGCTTCAGCGCCTCGGCCTGCAATCAGGGAGCCGGAGCCGTGGCGAACGCCAACACCCTGTGCAGACCGGCCGCAGTTGCGATCGACGCGACAGGCGTCCTGTACGTTGCGGATCAGGGCAATAACCGGGTGCTGGAATACCTCTTTCCGTCGATCAGCATCACCGCCAGCGACGTCTTCGGGCAAAATGGTCAGTTCAGTACAACGGTGTGCAACAAGGGCGGGGTCAGCGCCGACAGTTTGTGTGGCCCGGGCGGTCTGGCATCTGACGGGTCGTTCAACAACCTTTACGTAGCGGACACCAACAACAGCCGGGTGCTGGAATTCAACAACCCAGTCGCTAACGATACGACTGCCGACGCGGTGTTCGGACAGGGAAACAACTTTACCACCACGCAGTGCAACGAGGGCGCGGCAGCTCCCTCCGCCTCTACACTATGCGGCCCGCAGAGTGTGACTATCGATCTGGCCGGTCATCTTTTCGTGGCCGATCGGAGCAACTCGCGGGTGCTGCTATTCACCACGTTCCCGGCAGTCAGCACCACCGCCAGCAAGGTGTTCGGCCAGGGCGGCAGTTTCATCGCGAATGCCTGCAACCTAAGCAGCGGCGTGCCGAGCGCCACCGGGTTGTGCCGGCCGGGTGCTGTCGCACTGGATGCTCCCGGAAATTTGTATGTCGCCGACGATCAAAACAATCGCGTTCTGAGATATAACTCGGCGGTTTCCGGCGATACCACCGCGGACGTGGCGCTGGGCCAGCCCGACTTAGCGCACAATGACAGAAACGCCGTCGATGCCAGTGGGTTTGGCGGCGACGGCGCCGATGTGATCCTGGCTGGAAGCCTGGACATCGCCGCGCTGGGCGCGGTCGCGATCGACAATAGCGTAAGCCCGGCGCGCATTTGGGTGGCCGATACGCATAACAATCGGGTGCTCGGCTTCAGCAACGCCGCCGCTTTCGCCAATGGCGCGCCGGCCAGCATCGTAATCGGCCAGCAGAACTTCACCGGTGGCTTCAGCGTGGCGTGCAACGGCTCGCCCACAGCGTCCACCCTGTGCTCACCCACCGGAGTTGCGGTCGATGCGCAGGGCAACCTATACGTCGCGGACGAGCTTGACAATCGTGTGTTGAAGTTCCTGGCGCCGGTGACTACCGGCAAAGCCGCCAGCCTGGTGATTGGTCAAGCCGACTTCGTCTCGAGCAAATGCAACGCCGGCGGGGCGAACCCTACCGCGGCCACCCTGTGCAGCCCCTGGACCTTGACCCTGGACGCGGTGGGGAATCTCTATGTCGCGGATCTGACCAACAATCGCGTGCTTGAGTACAGCAAGCCGGCGAGTTCCCACCCCAACGCCGCGCACGTGTTCGGACAATCGGGATTCACTGGCGGTAACTGCAACCAGAATAACCCCCCCACCGCTTCCAGCCTGTGCGAACCCACCAGCGCGGCGCTGGATTCCAGCGGCCGACTTTACATCGCCGATTTCAGCAACAGCCGGATTCTCAGGTACAACACCCCGCTCATATCTCAAGTGGCAAACCTTGAGATCGGCCAGGGGAACACCGGCACGAACTTTACGAGCAACTCGTGCAATGGCGGTGGAATCGGTTCTGCTACCTTGTGCAACGCCGCGGGCGTTGCGGTTGAGCCGAGCGGCGGTGTGTATGTCGCCGACAGCGGGAACAATCGAATCCTTCACTTTTCCTTGGGCAGCGTCATCGCGGATTTGGTTTTCGGTCAAGGCGGATTCTTCATCACCCAGAACGCCAATCTGGGCGGGACGACGCCGAGCGCCGCAACACTCTCACTTCCCCTTTGGCTGGGAGTCGATACCCCCGGTAACCTCTATGCGGCCGACGCGGGAAACAACCGTGTGCTGCAATACGAGGCTCCGCTCGGAGGACCGAACCCAACGCCGACTCCAGGGATGGCCACCTTGTCCACTTCGCCGCCCACCAATCCGCCCAGCATCGTGTTTGGCAATGTGGCAACCGGCGACACCAGTCCTTTCCATAAAGTGACGGCTGACCAACAACGGCACAGGAACCATCGTTATCAATGCGGTTACCAGGGTAGGCAGCAATCCGACCGACTTCCCTCAGAACAATAACTGCATCGGCAGTCTCGCCGGCGGCAAGAGCTGCACCATCAATGTCGCCTTCTCGCCTACCGCACAGACCGGGCAGTCCGAGGCGGCGCAGATCCTGGTTTACGACAACGCCAAGAATTCGCCGCAGTTGTTGCCCATCTTTGGGAATTCGGCGGTGCAGGCGACGCTTGCGCCCTCGAGTCTCACCTTTGGCAACGTTGCCGTCGCAAGCACCAGCCCGGCGAAATTTTTGAAGCTGACCAACAACCGCAGCTCCCCCTTGACTATCAGTGCCATCTCCTTGGGAGGCACCAACACCGCCGATTTCCCCAAGAGCACCACCTGCGGCGCGAGCCTGGCGGCCTTTGCCAGTTGCACGATTCAGGTGCAGTTCAAACCTGTCGCGCAAGGTGCAAGATCGGCGATCGTGAAGGTCACGGACAACGCAAGCAACTCGCCGCAGAGTGCGTCGGTTGCCGGCACCGGCGTCACCCAGGTAACCGTTTCGCCCTCCGCCCTCATGTTCGGCAGCGTATCGGTTGGAAGTACCACTGCCGCGATGACTGTAACCGTAACCAACAACCAGAGCGTCACGCTGAACATCAGCACAATAACGCTGGGCGGCGTCGAACCGGCTGATTTTCTGAAAAGCACAACTTGCACCGCCACTCTGGCGCCCTTCTCGAATTGCACCGTGTCGGTCAAGTTCAAGCCCACCGCAACCGGATCGCGTACCGCAACACTCTCCATCACGGACAACCCCGATAGCGGTCCGCATAGCGTCGGTCTGAGCGGCACGGGGCTTTAGAAAGGGCGGCCGGGAGCAACGCCGCGTCGGCGCGGAGGGCGGTTGCCTCTGCGAAACCGATAGCTTATAACGGGGGCCGAGATTATGCCGGCCCCCCAGATCGTATCGGATTCGCAGCGGGCGCATCGTGGCGTGCCGCAAATGGTGCTTGACCGCGCGCTGGCGGGGGAGTGCCTGAGCGCGGACGAAGCCGTGGCGCTGATCGAATGCGCCGACCTCGACCTGCTGCTGGACGCCGCCGGCGAATTGCGCGACCGCGTCAAGGGCCGCGACGTCACCTACTCACCCAAGGTTTTCCTGCCGGTTACCAATCTGTGCCGCGACCGCTGCACGTATTGCACATTCCGCAAGGATCCATGGGACCCCGACGCCTGGACCATGATGCCGCACGAGATCGCCGACTGGTCGCGCCGCGGCCAGGCGCTGGGATGCAAAGAGGCGCTGATGTGCCTGGGCGATAAGCCTGAGGTGGCGTTCAAGGAATATCGCGAAACACTTCAGTCGCTGGGCGTGCGCACCACTATCGAGTACGTGCATAAGGCCTGCGAACTCGCGCTGGCCGAGGGGCTGCTGCCCCACACCAACGCGGGCGTGATGACGTTTGCCGAGATGGCGATGCTGCGGCCGGTGAACGCCAGCATGGGGTTGATGCTTGAAGATATTTCCTCCCGCCTGCGCCAGCGCGGCGGTGCCCATCAGTGGGCGCCGGACAAGGAGCCGGCCCGGCGGATGCGGATGATGGAGGAGGCGGGACAACTCAAGATCCCTTTCACGACCGGTATCCTGCTCGGAATCGGTGAGACCGTCGCCGAACGGGCGCAAAGCCTAATCGCGATCCGCGACGTCCATCGCCGCTACGGCCACATCCAGGAAGTGATCATCCAGAACTTCCGGGCCAAACCCGATATCCCGATGGCCGACGCGCCCGAGCCCAGCGAAATCGAGATGGCAAGGGCGATTGCCACCGCGCGCCTGGTGCTGGGCGGTGAGATGAACGTTCAGGCGCCGCCCAATCTCTCGCCCAACGACATCGAGCTCTTCCTGCGCGCCGGAATCAACGACTGGGGTGGCATCTCGCCGCTGACGCGTGATTACGTCAATCCGGAGGCGCCCTGGCCGCACGTCGAACAATTGGCGGAGCGGTGCGGACGCGCAGGATTCAAGCTTTATCGGCGGTTGCCGGTGTATAAGGAATATATTGTCGATGAATGGATCGATCCGGGCCTGTTGCGCACGGTTGAGCAGGCCGCAGCCGACTTGAAGGCCGCCTGATCAAGCCGGCGGAGGTATAGTGTGAACCTGACCGAACTGCGCGACTACGTCGACGAAATCGAATCCACGCCGCTGGATACACTGCTGGCCGAAACTTCGCCCGCGATTCGGATGGCCCTGCTCAAGGCCCTTGACCATGGCGAATTGACGCGCGAGGAAGGGCTCGCGCTTTACACCTGCCAGGGCGCCGACCTGCGCGCGATGATCAAATGCGCCGACCTTGCGCGCGCGGCGGACGTTGGCGGCGAAGTCACCTACGTCGTCAACCGCAACATCAACTTCACCAATATCTGCTTCGTCGGATGCCAGTTCTGCGGATTCAAACGCCAGCGCTGGGAATCCGACGCCTACGATCATTCCGACCAGGCGATCCTGGACAAGGTCGCCGACGCGTGGGCGCGCGGCGCGACCGAAGTCTGCATGCAGGGCGGAATCAATCCCGATATGCCGCCGTTTAAGTATCGCGACCTGCTCGACGTCATCAAGGCGAGCTTCCCTGCGATGCATATTCACGCATTCTCGCCCATGGAGATCATGTACGGCTCGCGGCGCACACGCATGGCGTATCCGGAGTATATCGGGATGCTGCGCGAGCACGGCCTCGGCTCCATCCCAGGCACGGCGGCTGAAATTCTGGACGACAGCGTGCGCGAAGTTCTGAGCCACAAGAAGGTTGACGTCGCGGCCTGGGTGGAAATCATCACCACCGCTCACAGCCTGGGTGTACCGACCACGTCGACCATCATGTACGGCCACGTCGAAAGCCCTCCTCACGTGGTCAATCACTTGAGCTTGATCCGCGACATCCAAAAGCGCACACACGGCTTCACCGAGTTCGTGCCGCTGCGCTTCATCCATCAGAACACGCAGCTCTTCCGCAAGGGGTTGGTGGCGCCGCCGCCGCCGCGCGGCGCCGACGACTTCCGCATGTATGCGTTCGCGCGGCTGTTCCTGCGCGGCCAGATCAACAACCTCCAGACCTCGTGGGTAAAGATGGGCGTTGACCTCGCGGCGTTGACGCTCAAGGCCGGATGCAACGACTTCTCCGGCACCCTGATGGAGGAAAGCATCACGGCGCAGGCCGGCGGTGACGCGGGCGAATTCGTGCCCGTGGACCTCATCGAGCGCAAGGCCGCCGAGATGGGGCGCGTCGCGGTGGAGCGCGATACCCTGTACCGGAAACTTTACGGAAAGCGGGCTCCAAATGGTGCGCGGCCGATTACTCCCCTCCACAGCGAACATCACGACGCTTGCGGGGGGAGTGGGTGCAGCTAAGTTCCTGCGCGGACTGGTGCGGCGCGTCGATCCGCATCGCGTAAGCGTCATTGTCAATACCGGCGACGATGAGGAGTTTTACGGCCTCCATGTTTCGCCCGATATCGACACCGTCACGTACACGCTGGCGGCGATGTCCAATCCGGTCAGCGGATGGGGGCTGGCCGATGAGTCCTTCAACACCCTGGGCGCGTTGGCCAGATTCTACGGCAAAGGATGGTTCGCGCTGGGCGATCGCGACCTGGCCACCCACCTTTATCGCACCGACCTGCTGCGACAGGGATGGCCGCTCAGCCGGGTTACGGCGGAAATCGCGCGGCGATGCAAAGTCGGCGCGCGGATTCTGCCGATGAGCGACGATCGAGTGCGGACCTTCGTGAAACTGCGCGGGCGTCCGCCGCTGCCTTTTCAGGAATATTTCGTCCGCAATCGCGCCCGCGGCCAGGTTGAGAAGATCGAGCTGCGCGGCGCCAAGCAGGCGCGGGCGCTGCCGCAGGCGCTCCAGGCCATCCGATCGTCGGGCGCGGTGATTCTCGCGCCCTCCAATCCATTCGTCTCGCTGGGTCCGATCCTGGCGCTGCCACAGGTGCGTTCAACTCTGAGTTCAATCAGGCAGCGCGTGGCCGCAATCAGCCCGCTGGTCGGCGGCAAGACTATCAAAGGACCGGCGGACAAGATGATGCGCGGCCTGGGCCACGAGGTCTCACCGCTGGGTCTGGCCAGACTTTACCGCGATTGCGTGGGTACCATGATCATCGATCGGATTGACCGCGCTTATCTGGAGCCGATTCGCGCACTAGGGCTTAGGGCCGTCGCAACCGACACTGTCATGACCACCCCCGCACGCGCCGCCGCGCTGGCAGGCGTGGTTCTAAACACGCTGGAAGTGTAGTCTAAACTGGCTTATGGCCTCAGTAACGATTACGGCACTCGAGGGCATCCCCCTCATCAAGCACGGCGATAACCTTGCACAACTTATCGTCGCGGCGGTCAGACGGGCCGACCTGCGGCTTGCCGACGGCGATATAGTCGTTGTCTGCCAAAAAGCGGTATCGAAATCGGAAGGTCGGGTCTTCGACCTCAAGCAGATCATCCCCTCGGAACTGTCCAGGAGCGTCGCCGCGCGATGGGAGAAGGATCCAAGGGTGGTGGAACTGATTCTGCGCCAGACCAATCGCATCGTGCGGATGGACCGCGGCGTGCTGATCGTCGAAACCGGGCCGGGATGGGTTTGCGCCAACGCGGGCCTGGATGAATCCAACAGCATGGCCGAGGATCGTGCGATCCTGCTGCCGGAGGATCCTGATGCGTCCGCCGCGGGTATCCGCGCCGAGTTGAAACGTTTGCACGGCGTCGAGGTCGCGGTACTGATCAGCGATACGTTTGGCCGCCCCTGGCGCGACGGGCTGACCGAGGTCTGCCTGGGAATCTCCGGGATGGAGGCGATGCTCGATCTGCGCGGCACCTGCGACCTGGGGGGACGCGAACTGTCCCACACCGTGGTTGCGATCGCCGACGAACTGGCTTGCGCGGCTGGCTTGCTGATGGAAAAAGCCGGGGGCATCCCAGCGGTTCTAATCCGCGGATACACCTATAAACCCGCGCAGGGTACGGCGAAGACCTTGATTCGACCCGCGGAAGCGGATTTGTTCAGATAAGATCGGTGGCAGGCACCACTGTTTGCAGTAACCTGTTGACAACGACGTGGACCGCGACAAAGCCATAGCCTATTCCACCCGCTCCCTGCCCGAAACGCCGGCCCAGGCCGTTGAAAGCGAATTGCAGGCAGTCGAGTCACGGCTGCTGAGCCTGCTCGACTGCCAGGAATCGCTAATCAGCGAAATTTCCCGCTACCTTGTCGCGGGCGGCGGCAAGCGGGTCCGCTCGAGCTTCATCATGCTGGTGTATCGCGCCTGTGGAGGCGGCGATAAAAATCGCTCCCAAGCCGTGGACGCCTCCGTAGCCCTGGAGCTGATCCATTCCGCGACCCTGCTGCATGACGACATCATCGATTCGGGCAAACTGCGCCGCGGCAAGCCGTCGGCGTTCAGCCGCTTCGGGCTGGGGCCAACCCTGGTCGCCGGCGATTTCTTGTTCTCGCGCGCTTTCGAATTGTGCGGGCAGTTCGAAGAGCGGCTGATCAGGATCGCCGCGGAGGCCTGTATCCAGCTCACCGAAGGCGAAGTGATGGAAGGGCGCTTGCGCCATAACGCGTCGGTCACCCTGGCGGACTACAAGCGCGTAATCGAACTCAAAACGGCATCGCTGTTCTCCGCGGGCGGTCGCGTTGCGGCCGATCTGGCCGGCGCGCCGGATAAGGTCGTGAAGCGGATGGACCGGCTGGGAACCGCAATCGGCCTGGCGTTTCAGATGGTTGACGACCTGCTCGATATCGTCGGGCCGGAGAGCAAGATCGGCAAGCCGGTTGGATCCGACTTGCGCGCGGGCATCCCGTCCTTGCCTGTGGTGCTGGGAGTGGACCATTCGCTCGAACTCCGCGAGCTGTTCCAAAGCGGGAACGCAGCCGATGGAGCAGGCTTCGAACGCGCCCTGGAACTCGTGCGTGCACCCGAGGTAATAGCCGCCAGCCGCCAAAAGGCCGTCGAACAAGCCGCGCTGGCGCACAATGAATTGACCTGCCTCAAACCCTCGGTCTATCGCGACAGCCTGGCCGCCATGATCAGCGACCAGGTGGACCGCGAAGTCTGACGCAGCGGCGGCTCATTTGCTGTCCGCTGCAATGGCAGGTTGGAAAATCCTTCCTGCCGCGGTGAAAATACAATCGAGGTACGGAAGCTCTATCGCAGATCGACCGCGAGCCCCTCACCCATCAGATCGACGAAATTGCCGCGATAAAACTGTTCTCTGACAGGCTCGGCCGTGTTCTCAAGCGAGGCCTCGAATCGCTTGAGCGGATTGCGGCCGCCCTCTATGTGCGGATAGTCGGATGAGAACATGCAGATGCGCTGGTCGGAATTGGCGACGATCCAGCCGGCGTCCTCGGCCGGGTACGGCGTCACCCGCACCTGCCGGATAACGAACTCGCTGGGCCGCAGCGACATCTTCTGCAGCCGCTCCTCGTTTTTGTAAAACGACTGATGCGCCGCGTCCATCATCCGCATCCATCCCGGCAGCCAGGAGGCGCCCTGCTCGATCACGCCGAACTTAAGGCGCGGAAAGCGATCGAGCACGCGGTCGAAGATCAGCGTGGCCAGGCATTGCATCGGCGGATACGGAATCGCCACGTAATCCAGCGAGCGCAGATCGCCGTCGCCGCCGTGCCAATCCGCGATGGGCGGCAGTCCGTTGATCAGAAAGGCCGGCGCCATCAACTCACCGCCGCCGCCCACGTGAAACAGGATCGGAACCCCCGCTTCCTGCGCCTGTTCCCAGACCGGATCGAACCCGATATGGCTGGGCGAATGCGCCCTGGGACATCGCGACGGTATCACCAAGCCCTTGGCGCCCAGCGTGATCGCTTCGCGGGCCGCCGCTTGCGCACCCGCAAACTCCATCAGCGGCACGTAGCAGGCCGCGAGCAGGCGCGGGTCGCTGCTGCAGAAATCCGTCATCGCGCGGTTCACCGCCCGGGCCGCCGCGTAAACCAGTCCCGCATCGTCGCCGTGCTCCAAATCGCCGATCTTCATCGACAGCGTCGGAAAGACGAGTTGACTGGCGAATCCCAGGTAGTCCAAGGCTTCCGCGCGGTCCGCGCCGCGCCATGAACCCAGCGCGTTGTAGTTCTTGCGCGTCATGATTTTCTCGGCGCGCTCGCTCCGGTACTTGGGATCGTCGTGGCGCTGGCGCAGCCCTTCGGTGGTTATGATCAGGCTTCCGTATTTGCCGTAAAACCGGGCGTCGCGCACTTTCTCCCGCCATGGCGCCTCAACGTAGTTGTCCAGGAAGTCGGGCGCCTCGACCACGTGGGAGTCGGCGTCATGTATCGTGCGTCCTTCAACATATGCCATGGTCTTTACTCCGCCACTCCTTCGAAAACGCGCAGCTTGCGCCGCTGGCGCGGGGGTATCGCGTCGCGCCGATGCTGCACGCCGACGTTGTCCCACACCACGATGTCGCCCACTTCCCAATGATGGACATACTGGGGGGCGTTGTGTTCGGCATGGCGGCGCAGTTGCGCCATCTGCGTGTCGCTGCGCGCCGGATCCGTCCCTGCAATAGCGGCGGTGAAGTCGCAAATGTATAGCGCGCGGCGTCCACTGTGCGGATGCGCGGTGAAAATCGGATGCATCGCGTCGCACAGGCGCGGCAATTGTTCGGGTGCCGGCAGCTTGGGATCGAAGTTAATGCTCTGCTTGAACTCAAGTTGCGCCCGCAGCGCCGCCGGCAGCATTTCGTAAGCGGTGTACATGTCGCGAAAACAGGTCGGTGTTGCGCCCGGTTCGAAATCGACCGCCTCCAACACGCTCAGAATTTTCAGCTGCGGCTTGTGGAACTGATCGTTATGCCATCCCAGCTCCGCGGCGCCCACGTCGGTGCTGACCACGTAGTTGCCGTCGCTCTTGCGATGCACTACTTCCTGGTCGTTGCCGCTGAACTTGCCGTAATGAAATGTGCCGTCTCTGGTTTCCAGCAGCAGCCGTCCAAAGGGCCGGAAGAAATCGTCAAGCTGATCGTGGGTCGGCGAAGGCATGCCGCGCAGCACCAGCAGCAGATGCCGCCTGAGCGCAATCGTTAGCTGATGGACCACATCAGGAGCGGGAGAGCCCCAAGTCAGTCCACGCACTTCGGCGCCAAAGGCCGAACCCAGCCCCCGAATGGAAAGATTGAGCGGCTCGGAGGAAATTACCTCTGCCTGTGCGGAAGCCATGGCGTCCTCCTGGTTGGTATGAACGGTGCGCAATTACGCTTAACAGGTTTTTATGTTTTGCGCGCGGGCTTCGCTCTGGAAAAGGCCGGCTCAATGTCTGTGCGGGCGAAATCATCACCTTGAACAGCCGCGGCTCTCTTTTATTCTTTGCCAGCGCGTAGGCGAAACAATCACCGCTGAATAAAAGGAGGACTTTTTTGGCCACAGGTTCAGGTTGACAGGTAGCGAAGAAAATACGAAAGTAACTCTATGGCCGCCGCTCTTCCCACCGCTGGTGCTGCTTCGATTGCTACTCTACCAGGGGTTTTCAAAGGCCGGGAACTGACCCGCAAGGACCGCCGCCTGAGCGCGTCTTTGGAGCCGATTAACGCGTTGCTGGAGGGTGGTATCCCTCGCGGACGAATCAGCGAAATCGTTGGCCGGCGCAGCTGCGGCAAGACGTCGCTGGCGGCCGCCTTTATCAGCAGCGCAACCCGCCGTGGCGAGGTCGCTGCCGTGATCGATTTGGCCAACGCCTTCGACCCGTCCACGATGGCGGAGGCGGGAGTCGATCTTGCCCGGGTTCTATGGGTCTCCGTTCCTTCTCGCAGCTTGTCTGGGCGGGAGATAGCGCCCGAAACACTTCAAGTACCTCATCAGTTTTTTCAACCGTTCAAACGTGGCCAGAACTCGTTCAGCGACGCGGCCCGCAGTTTTTTACGGGCTGCGGAGATGGTGCTCGAAGCGGGTGGATTCGGACTGCTGGTGATGGATTGCGGCGAGAGCGCCTTTGCATTGGCGCAAAGCAGCGCGCTGAGGTTGTCCCGGATGGCCGAGCGCAGCGGCACCGCCGTGCTGATGCTGGTTACGCGTCCGGCATGCGGCACCTTTGCCGCGTTAAGCTTGGATCTGGCTTCCACGCGGACAATTTTCAGCCGCGAGCAAATTGGGCAGCGGCCGGCCGGGCCGGGTTCGAACTTAAAGCTCAATCAGCACTTGAAGTGTATCGGTCATCCTCACCCTCGCCCACGACTGAATGTGGGAGAGGGATCAGTGACACAGATGTCGTTGTTCGAGGGCGTGGAGATCAGAGCCTCGTTGCGGCGCAACAAAATCGGGCGCTGTGGTCAGATTGTTCAATGGCTTTCGCTGGTCAGTCCTTCAGACCCGATCAAGCACCAACAGGTATCCAAAGCTGTTCGTATCGCATGAACGGAGTCAGCCGACGTGGCGCAAGGAGCAAGGATTGCCGGCCGCCGGATCGCGTGCCTGTTGGTGAAGGAACTCCCGCTGGCCGCGATGGTTCGCGCCAATCCCGAACTGCGCGCAGCGGCCTTTGCCCTGAGTATCGGCAAAGGGCCGCGCGCGCCGCTTGGCTTTGTTTCAGCCGCGGCCCGGCACGCCGGAGTTATCCCTGGAATGACGGTAGCGCAGGCCAGCGCAGTGGCGCCCGACCTGACGGTCTTTGCCCGCGACTCCGCGCTTGAACAGGCTGCCGCGGATGCCCTGCTGGACGTGGCCGAATCGTTCTCTCCAATCGTCGAAGCGGGCGACCCGGGCCGGGTCTATCTCGATCTGGCCGGCCTGAGGGGCCTTTATGGCGCGGAAGATGACATGGCGGCCGAGCTCGCACGCCGCGTCCGTCAGGTTGGAATGGAAGCCGACATTGGTATCGGGGTCAACAAAGATATCGCCTATCTGGCCGCTCGATGCGGCGGAATCAGGGTTATCGACACTGGGCGGGAGAACGAATTTCTGCAATGGATTCCGCTCGAGCTGCTGGGGCTCGAACCTGATGTAGAACTTCAACTTGAACGCCTTGGTATCCGCCGCCTGGGCGAGCTGACGCGGCTTGACGCCCGGGAATTGGGCAGCCGGATGGGCGCCGGCGCGGTGGAACTGATGCGCCTTGTCCGCGGTCAGACCGGCGGTCCATTGATCGCTCGCCGCCCGGGCGAAGTCTTTACCGAAAAAACCGAGCTGGAATACACCATCGAGTTGCTTGAGCCGCTGGGCTTTATCCTGCGCGGGATGCTGGAGCGGCTTGCAGCCCGGCTCAAGCTGCGCGGCCTGATCGCCGGCGACCTTACATTATCCCTTGAGATGACGGGTCATCGCCGCGATGAGCGCCGGGTAAGCGTCGCCGCCGCCACCAACGAGGTACGTTCACTGCTGACGCTGCTGCTGCTGGATCTGGAAAAATCGCCGCCGCCCGAAGGTGTCGAGGCGGTGCAATTATCCGCGCAGGCGCGCGTTCCGCGTCCGGCCCAGGACGATATGTTTTTGCCCCCGGCACCGGCGCCCGAGCGCCTGCAGACCACTTTGGCGCGCCTGGCGGCGCTATGCGGACCCGATCATGTCGGGACCCTGCTCCCCGCCAATTCCCATCGCCCCGACGCCACGGAGCGGGTTGACTTCGCGCCACCCGCGCCAGCAACCGCAAGTCCGCAACCGGAACGCAACGGACACACCGTAAGCCGAATCGTGTTGCGAGCAATCCGTCCGGCGCAGGAAGTCGAAGTGATGTCCTCGCGCGGAATGCCGGAGTTCGTGCGCGGCCGCCAGATTTGCGCGCGGGTGGTTTCTATCGCGGGACCTTGGCGGCGTCAGGGCGAATGGTGGAAGGCGGCGCTCGACTCCGGACATCGCAATGGAAATGGTGCCGCCGCCGACACTTCCCGATGCGTCCTGCCGGGCGGCTTCGCAAACGATTACTACGAGATGGCGCTGGATGACGGCGGGGTGTACCGGGTATTCCGCGACCTGCGCTCCGATCGATGGTTCGTCGATGGAATTTATGACTGATGCGGTTCTGCTCCCTCCCACATTCAGCCGTGGGAAAGGGCGTCAGGGTGACTGATACGCTTCAAGCAAGAGCTCCTCTCACATTTTGAAGCCTGCATGACCATCATGGCAGCCTCTCCGTACATCGAACTGCGCGCGCGCAGCGCCTTCAGCTTCCTGGAAGGCGCCGCGCAACCCGAAGACCTGGTCGAGCGCGCGGCCGAACTTGGCTACCCTGCCATAGCGCTGGGCGATCGCGACGGTCTTTATGGCGCGCCCCGCTTTTATCACGCGGCAGCCACAGCCGGGCTCAAGGCAATCGTTGGCGCCGAACTCACTCTGGATGACAACAGCCGGCTTTACCTGCTGGTCCCCGATCGCGAGCGCTACAAAAACCTCTGCCGTCTTATCACGGCGTCCAAACTCAAAGTGATCAATTCGCCGGGCAAGGGCCGCAAGCCGCCGCCCTCACCCTACCCGCCCAAGGGCGAAAGCCGGGTCACGATCGACGACCTGGAGAGTTTCGGCGCCGGCCTGATCTGCCTGGCGGGCGGCGTTTTCAGCCCGCTCTCCCGCATGTTGACCGCGGGTGAGGATCCGCGTCCATTGTGCGATCGCCTGCGCGCGATCTTCGGCGCGGGCAATTTCCATATCGACCTGCAGCGTCATCTTGACGCCGGCGAGGAGCGGCTGGGCCGCAAGCTTGCCGCACTCGCCGAGGCCACGCGGACTCCCATCGTCGCCACCAACGACGTATGCCACAGCGGCGCCGAACGGGCGCTGCTCGACGTGCTGAGCTGCATCCGGATGAAGACTACGCTGGACGCGGCCGGACGCGCCTTGTGGGTCAACAACGAACGCTATCTCAAGGCTCCGGCCGAAATGGCCGCGCTGTTTGCGGACCTGCCTCATGCGTTGGCCGCCACGCGGGTGCTGGCAGAGCGATGCGCCTTTACGATGGCCGATCTGGGCTACCGCTTTCCCGACTATCCGCTGCCGCCGGGAGAAACGCCGGACAGTTATCTGCGCATCCTCACTTACGCCGGCGCGCGCGAGCGCTGGGGCAAGGCGCTCAGCGGCCGCGTGCGAAATCAACTCGAACACGAACTCGCCATCATCGCGAAGCTTGAGCTGGCGGGCTACTTCCTGATCGTGTGGGACATCGTCCAGTTCTGCCGCGACAATCGGATCCTGGCCCAGGGGCGCGGCTCGGCGGCCAACAGCGCGGTTTGCTATGCGCTCGGTATCACCGCGGTTGACGCCGTCGGGATGGAATTGCTGTTCGAGCGCTTTTTGTCCGAAGAGCGCGGCGAGTGGCCCGATATCGACCTCGACCTGCCCAGCGGCGACCAGCGCGAGAAGGCGATCCAATACCTGTACCGGCGCTACGGCGAGCGCGGCGCCGCGATGACCGCTAACGTCATCACCTATCGCAGCCGCAGCGCGGTTCGCGAAGTGGGCAAGGTGCTGGGCTTCTCGCTCGAACAGGTCGATCGGCTGGCCAAGCTGGTGCGCGCCTACGAGTTCCGCGACGACAAGGACGAAGTCGAAGCGTTGCTCAAAAGCGGCGGAGTCGATGCCGGCGCGCCGCGCGTCCGGATGTTGATCGAACTGGTCGGGCAGATCCAGGACCTCCCGCGCCATCTTGGCCAGCATAGCGGCGGGATGGTGATTGCGGCCGGTCCGCTTGACGAGGTCGTCCCGCTGGAACCGGCCTCGATGCCGGGACGGGTCGTTATCCAGTGGGACAAGGAAGATTGCGCGGACCTGGGAATCATCAAGGTTGACCTGCTGGGGCTCGGAATGCTGGCTGTGCTCGAAGAGGCGATACCCCTGGTCTCTCGGCACGAGGGCGTCGCAATCGACCTTGCGCATCTGCCGCCCGACGATCCTGCCGTTTACCAGATGCTACGCAAGGCCGATACGATCGGAGTCTTCCAGATAGAAAGCCGTGCCCAGATGGCGACGCTGCCGAGGATGAAACCGCAGCGGTTTTACGATCTGGTGGTCGAAGTGGCGATCATCCGGCCCGGCCCAATCGTCGGTCAGATGGTCAATCCGTATCTGGAGCGGCGCAACGGACGTCAGCCGGTCACCTATGCGCATCCATCGCTGGAGCCGATTCTGCGCCGCACCCTGGGCGTCCCCCTGTTCCAGGAGCAACTGCTGCGGATCGCGATGACGGCGGCGGGGTTCAGCGGCGGCGAAGCGGAAGAGTTGCGCCGCGCGATGGGTTTCAAGCGTTCGCGCGGCCGGATGGAGAAGCTTGAGCAGCGGCTGCGCGCGGGGATGGCCAAAAACGGCATCACCGGCAAAGCCGCCGACGAGATCGTTCTGAGCATTACGTCGTTCGCGCTCTATGGTTTCCCCGAATCGCATGCGGCCAGCTTCGCGCTTATCGCGTATGCCTCGTCCTATCTGAAACGCCATCATCCGGCCGCGTTTTTTGCCGCGATGCTCAATTGCTATCCGCTCGGGTTTTATCATCCGGCCACGCTGGTCAAGGACGCGCAGCGCCACGGGGTGGAGGTCAGGCCGATTGACGTTACCCGATCGGACTGGCGATGTACGATCGAACAGGACGCAGGCGCGCTGGCGATGCGGATGGGGCTCAAGTACGTGACGGGCCTGCGCGAGGAGAGCGGCCTGCGGATTGAGAGCGAGCGGCGCGCGCGGCCCTTCGCCTCGATCGCGGATATGGTGCGGCGAACCGCGCCCAACCGGCGCGAACTCGACACCCTGGCTTACGCCGGGGCGCTGAGCGCGTTCGGCAAAACGCGGCGTGAGTCACTGTGGCAGGCCTCGGCGATCGAGCGCGACGCGAACAGTCTGTTCGCCGGCCTCGATCCTCCCTCCAGTCAAAGCGAGTTTCCGGCGATGACGCCGATGGAGGAAACGCGGGCCGATTACGCCACCATGGGCCTTACCGCAGGCCCCCACGTGATGGCCCACCTCAGGGAGCGGCTCAAGGCACGCGGAATCCTAAGCGCCGCCGACCTGGAACGGACGCGCGACGGCTCCATTGTCCAGGTTGCCGGTCTGGTGATCGTGCGCCAGCGCCCCGGCACGGCCAAGGGTTTTTTCTTCATCACGCTGGAAGACGAAACAGGCGTGTCGAACATAATCGTGTTGCCGGATCTGTTCCAAAAAAACCGCCCGATCCTGCATCGCGCACCAATCCTTCTGGTCGAAGGCATCCTGCAAAAACGCGACGGCACAATAGGCATAAAAGGCCGCCGCTTCGCCGAGATCAAACTCGACTCGCCACTTCCCTCGCCGCACGATTTTCATTAGCGATTGGGGGATATGCCGCTTTGCTATTAGTGTAAGGCTGTAATACCGACGTCAGTATCGGGAGTGGCACCTTGAACAACAGGCAGCGCGAGCCATCGCCAGCAGCAGGCTTACCACCAAGGGCCAGGCGACAGTACCCGCTTCAAAGCCACCCCAACACAAGGCACTCAACAAAGAGCCCCCCTTGTACAAGGTTGGGAGAGCTATGGAAATTTTTGCCATGCTCTTATTTTTTCACGGAATGAACCGGCTGGAAGCGCCTTTTGAGCGCTTAACAAAAGCCATTCGTTACGTATCGAAATGCCGACCGACACTCCTGCTTATTTCGAGTTCGTTCGCTCTTTGTTAGGTAAGTGTGACTACCGATTTAACGACCCCACGTTGCGTACTATTTCGCAAGTGGAATATTTTTCGCAACGTTGACGGCCACAAGGGCCTGAAGACGGTTTTCGATCTGGTATGCTCTCACGACCTTTTGCATCGGCAACACCTTCTCGAGTTGTGAGATGTAGTCGCTAATCAGACGCACACGTTCCGCGTCCTCAGCTAGTGCGCGCTGCAATATCTGCCTGGCTATCTCGGGCGTTAAGGAGTCGATTTTGCGGCTCTGAGAGTATGCTTCGATCAGCACAGCCCGCTCCTCTGCCAACTCGATCAAACGCTTTTGATACGGTCCATATATTTTGAGGAAGGATTTCCGCTGGGAATCATTGGTCAGGTCCATGCTCTTGAGCACGATTGTCTGACGTTGGATCTTTAAATCCGCAATCTCGTCAGCGTATGCAGAGCAATGGAGACACAGCAATGACAGAACAATCAGATTTCCCGCAAGTCGCGCGAGGCTCAAGTTCAAGAACATGATGTTCCTCGTCTCGTTGTCGAGGCCTCGATATCATTTAGCGGACCGTCCGTCCAGCAAAATCGCTGTCCCGGTCCCGCCACGTTGGTTGTTATGACAGTCCGGGGGTGCGGGATGCCAAATCGGTATGTTCGCCAGACCGGCCAACGTCTGGGTTTCAATATCCTCAATAAACCCAACCTCCTGTATCGTGACTTCGGGCTTGCCGGCGCCAACGGCAATCCAGACCGTAAACCGAACGATTCAATGATTCCTTCCTGGAAGGGCATTACTTCCAAACGTTTGAGATTGGGCTGACTCCAACTTCAAGACTATTCTGAGCGCGCTGCGTGAAGGACATCGTCGGCCGATGGGCTGGCACACGGCGGAGGCGGAAAATCATGGGCCATTTTGGAGTGGCCTTCACCGCCGACCAGCAACTACCCAACCACATGCTGCCATTCCTGCGCGCCGGTTACTGTCCGGCAGGCGCGGGCCGTACATCGATTGAGGTAGACTGGGGCGTCGTCTCAGTGGCTCCATTCGAGCGTTCCACCGATCGGCTGTGCCTCGGGGCAAACTGGGCGAGGCTCACGCCGCCGTCAACCCATGATCAATTCGCCTTCGAATTCTTTCTATCGTGCCCAGGTAGTGGATTGCTGTCAGGTCGCCCCAGACGCCGAATTCGTTATCGATCCGGAGCTCAATCCGGACTCCGGTTTTCAGGCGGTGTTCAGTATCAGGGTGCGCTCTTGCTTGTAAAGTCCATGTCAGTGACAAGCTAGACATGATCGAGCAACTGGCATTTAGTTGCGACTAGTGCGACTAAGCCAGCGGCAGGTAGATGGGCGGCTGGCCTTCCAGCCCGGGCAGGTCCGCGATGAAGTTGTACACCGGCTTTAGCCGCTGTTCGTACGCGGCGCGCAGAATCTCCTCGAGGTGGCCTTCGGCTTCTCGGGCGAACAATGTGACGCCGAGGTCCAGCGCCCGCTTCAGATCATCGGCGAGCTACGGAAGCATCGCGAGGCATCCGCTTACGTGAAAGCCTCCGATGACCAATCGAGACTTGTACCTCACTTGACGCTGAAAACTGCGTTAGCGAGATTCTCGTTACAGCACTTTGCGCAGAGCTCGCCCCAAGATTCAGGCTTCCAGTGGCTTTGGGATTCGCGTGCTCAAGTAGCATGACTTTGGTGCATGTTTTTGACTGGACTTAATTGCTCCTAAAGCACTAAAGTTGGCGACGTGCGTACGGACCTTAGCGGAGCGAATCGGTTTATAAAGAGCACAGCAGCGGTTGCGGGGTTGGTGGGTCTGCGTGTTGTTGACCGCGCTGGGCCTGCATTGGCGGCCTCCCTGAACGAGCAGAGGGCGAGTGTCCACCAGATGGCTGGGCAGACGCTCCAGAACCTCTATTCGGTCGCAGTGTCAGCCCGATCCGCGATTAGAAAGACCTTCGCTGAAGCGGTGGCCGTGGCGCCGTGTTCGGCGGCCAGACCACCCCGCGGTCAAGTATAAGCAGGAGCGCGAGAACGGCCTGGCGCTGGAGCTCACGCTTAAGGGTACTAGATACTATAGTATAGCGAACTCAACTAGCGGTAGCGCGGTTATTCCGCCCCATACCTGCAACGGCGACAAAGAGGCGGTACGTGAATTTTCGAAAAATTGCACCTGTCATTCTGGGCACGCTCTTGATGGCCAATGCGGCGGTCCAAATGCCGCAAGCTTTCGGACAGCCGGCGGCATCTCCTTCGAGCGCCAACGGCACGCCCCCGACATCAGGGTTTCTCGGCGACTATTCCCAGCTTAAGCCCGGCAATGCGGGTCAGGCTCAGTTGGTTTACATTAATCCTGATGCGAAATGGTCGGATTACTCGAAGGTCATTCTGGAGCCGGTCGAACTGTGGGGCGACGCGAAAAGCAAACCGTCGGAGAAGGCGCGCGGTGAAATCCGAGCTTTCGTCTTCAACACTTTCAAGGAAGAGTTGGCGAAGAAATTTGAGCTCACCGAACAACCCGGCCCCGGCGTGATGAAGATCACTGTCGCCATCACCAGCGTCAAGCCGGCCGAGCCCATGATCGCCTCCTACGATCAGCACCTGACCAAACCAGCGGAGCCGGGCGCGACGCTCAAATACCTCGGCCCGGGAATTGCGGTGTGGGTGGGATCCGCCAGCGGCGAGGCCCAGGTTACCGATTCCGTATCGGGCCAGCGCATGGGCGCATGGGTCGATAAGCGGTTCGGTTCGGAGAAAGTTCCGCCCAAGAAATGGAAGTGGGGCGACGCGGAATCAATCGTAAGAAAGTGGGCCCACCTGCTGGCCGAGCGGCTGGCAAATCTGCACTCCGCCAACGTCAGTTAGCGGCTGAATGTCAGTGGAGGCAGCTCGAATCACCCACTCGGCATGCAAAGTTCAGCAATCGCCGCTGTAACTAACTGTCATCAAGTTAGGTCTGGGCGTTTTCATAGCGCGACGAATCTATACTCCAGCACATACCTTTCGGGCAGCGGCAAGACCATCTTCAGTGCGCGACCGCCGCGTTCGATGCTCGCAATTGTCGCTATCGTGCTCATCTTGTGCCCGGTTATTCTTGGTGCGCAATCCAGCCGACCAATTGGTGCCACCAAGCTTGAGGATCGGATCAATAACGAAAAATTGACCGGGGACCTCGACGGTATCGCGAAGCGGCGCTTACTGCGCATCCTGGTGGTTCCAACCGCGTTGGGCTTCTACTTCAATGGCAGCCAGATGCAGGGCGCCATGTACGACCTCGGGCGGGAGCTGGAAAAGGAGCTCAACAAGAAGCTCAAAACCGGAAATTTGACGATTGCCGCTGTGTTCATCCCTGTTGCCCGCAAGGATATGATCGCCAAACTCGCGGCCGGCCAGGCGGATCTCGCTGGCACCTGATCGTCCCGCGCGAGAACCAGGCGGCGGCGGTTGATTACACCGCACCACTGATTCCCGATGCCGCCGGGGTCGTGGTAACCGGCCCGGCCGCGCCGCCCATCGCGAAGCTCGACGACCTGGCTGGGCGGGAAGTCTACGTCCATATGAACACCGCGATTTGGGACAAGCTTGGCGAATTGAACGAACAGTTCCACAAGGCGGGAAAGGCGCCAGTCAAGTTGGTTCCCGCCGACCCCAACCTGTTGGATGACGATGTCGCGCAGATGGTCAACGCGGGGCTGTTGCCTATGACCATCATGTACGACAAGACCGCAGATGCCTGGGCCAGGATACTGCCGAAACTGAAGGTCCATCATGACGTGGTGCTGGGCAAGGCGCCGCTATGCTGGGCGGTTCAGCGCAATACACCCCAACTCAAGGCGGCGGTCGATGAATTCATCAAGACGCACAGCCTTGGGACCGCCTACGGCAACACGATCGCGCGCCGCTACCTCAAGCAGACCAAATGGGTGCTGGACGCTACCTCGCGCGAGGATCTCAAACGTTTCGACGAAATGGTGAAGCTATTCCGGCAGTATGGCAATCAGTACAGCTTCCCATACCTGTTGCTGGCGGCCCAGGCCTATCAGGAGTCGGGGCTCAACCAGAATCTCAAAAGTCGCGTCGGCGCCGTGGGCGTCATGCAAATCAAACCTTCCACCGCGGCCGCCGATCCAATCGACGTCCCGGGGGTGCAAAAGGTCGATCGCAACATCGAAGCCGGCGCCAAGTATATGCGTTACATGGTCACGCACTACTACGCCAATGAGCCGATGGACGAGGTTACCAAGGGGTTGTTCGCGATCGCGTCCTACAATGCGGGGCCGGCCAAGATTCAGAAGCTGCGCCGGGAAGCCGCGGAGCGCGGGTACAATCCCAATCTGTGGTTCAATAACGTAGAAATCATCGCGTCCGCCGAGATTGGACGCGAGACCGTGCAGTACGTAAGCAATATCTATAAGTATTACCTGGCGTACAAAATGGTTACCGAGCGCCAGGCCCGGAGCAATGCGATCAAGCAAAAGACGCAGGCAAAGACCTCCTGATCGTCGAGGTGCAAGGAATGGAACAACCAAGCGTGGAGGCCAAGGGTCTGCAGGCTATTCGGCCAGGGGTGCGCAGGCGAAGCCAGGCCAGCCCCGAACGGGGCTATGAGGGCAAATACCCGTCGCCGGAGGAGCGGCGCGCGGCGGGCAAGGCGCTGCGCACCAAGGTGCCGCTCCAAAGCCACGCGCAGTGGAAGGAGCCAGCCGACCGGCCCGACCCGATCGGTATCCTAACCGCCTCCAACAAAGGACGCATGTCCGATCTTGTGCCGATACGCCATGGCCGGATGCTAACCTCGCCCTTTGCATTTTTGCGCGGTTCCGCGGCGGTGATGGCATCGGATCTCTCCAGAACCCCGGTAAGCGGCATTCGGGTACAGGCTTGCGGCGACTGCCATCTTATGAACTTCGGTGCTTTTGGAACTCCCGAGCGCCAGATGAACTTCTCGATCAACGACTTCGATGAAACGCTCCCGGCTCCGTGGGAGTGGGACGTCAAGCGCCTGGCGGCGAGTATCGTAGTCGCGGGCCGCTACGTTGATTTCAAGGAGGGCGATACGCTGGCCGCCGCCGGCAGCATGGTCCGCTCGTACCGGCGCCGGATGGCGCGGTACGCGGAGATGCGCGCCCTGGATGTATGGTACGACCACATTGATGTGGAACAGGTAATCGCCTCGCTCCCGTCCGTGGCGCGGAAGCGTTTGACTGCACGGGTAGAGAAGGCGCGTGCGCGCAGCGTGGTCGAGCACGATTTTCCCAAACTTACTGAGAGCAGCGGGACCCAGGCGCGCATCAAGCACGATCCTCCCTTGATGTTTCACATCCAGGGAAACGAGGGCAAAGCGGCCCGCAAAAACGTCATTGCAGCTATGAAAATGTATCGCACTACCTTGGAGGATCATTACCGCGTCCTGTTGGATCGCTTCCGGCTTCAGGATCTCGCAGTCAAGGTGGTCGGGGTCGGCAGCGTCGGGACGATGTGCATGGTGGCGTTGTTCATGGCCTCTGAGAGCGATCCGCTGTTCCTGCAGGTGAAGCAGGCCAACGCGTCGGTGCTCGAGCCCTACGCCGGCAAGAGCGCATATTCCAATCATGGGCAGCGTGTCGTCGTAGGCCAGCGCCTGATGCAGGCGGCCAGCGACATGATGCTGGGTTGGACCGTCGGCAAGCTGGGCGGACGACACTTCTATCTGCGTCAGCTTCGCGACATGAAGCTCTCCGCGATCATTGAAACCATGGCACCCGAAACCATGAGGATTTACGGCAAGCTGTGCGGTTGGGCTCTGGCACGGGCACACGCACGCTCTGGCGACCCAGCGATGATTGCCGGTTATCTCGGCAACAGCGACGTCTTCGATGAGGCGATTGTAAAGTTCGCAGGAGCCTACGCCGACCAGACCGAAAGCGACCACCGGGCGATGCGCAAAGCGGCACGCGACGGAGGTCTGGAAGTGGCAGATATCGAGTAGCCGCAAATGCAGCTACTCCCCGCCGGAATACCTGAGGCACGAGATGGCGTCGGCAAGCATAGATAGTGTTGAGCGCAATCTGGCCTTCTCGTTAACCGAAGGGGACCCGGCTACGCCTTCATGAAGCGGCTGCGGCTCGTGCATCCCGAACTGGGCGCGGCATCGGCGCGGACTGCGCTGATCCTGATGGTCCTGACGTGGCTGCCACTCGCCGCGCTGTGCCTTGTGGAAGGACTCGCATTCAGCGGAGCTACCTTGCCATTCCTTTACGATATTGCCGCGCAAACGAGGTTCCTGTTCGCGGTGCCGGTGCTGGTCCTGGCCGATATTCCGGTAGGTGCTCGTTTGCGGCAGGTGGTGAAGCATTTCGTGGAATCCCACCTGATCCGTGACGATGAGTTAAGGCAATTCGGAGAGATTCTCCTCGATGCGCTGCGCTTTCGTGATTCCCGGGTCGCGGAAATAACGGTGCTGGTTCTGGCGTACGTAGCAAGCTATAACGCAGTGTCAGGTTTTACCTTTCAACACGGCAGTACATGGTTCAGACCGGTACCCGGCCAAGGCTTGAGCCCGGTCGGCTACTGGTATGCCTTTGCGGCTCTGCCGGTTTTCCAGTTCCTGATTTTTCGCTGGATCTATCGAATGGTCGTATGGAGCAGGTTTCTGTGGAAGGTGTCCAAGCTTGACCTACTCCTGACACCGACTCATCCCGATGCCGCGGGAGGCCTGGCTTTCCTCGGCAAAGGGCTCATTCCTTTTGGACTGATACTGTTTGCGCTAAGCGCGGTGGTCGCCAGTAGCATCGCGAGCCGAATTCTGTATAGCGGCGGTAAACTCGAGGATTTCCAATGGAGCTATGCCGCTCTGTTCATAATTGCGCTGGGTGTGTTCGCGGGGCCGATGCTGATTTTCGTGCCCAAATTACTGGCACTCAAGCAACGCGGCCTGATGGAATTTGGAACGCTGGGGAGTGAGTACACCCAGGCCTTCCATCGCAGGTGGATTGAGGAGAGCGACCCTACTGACGAGCCGCTACTTGGCACCGGCGACATCCAATCGCTGGCCGACCTGGGCAACAGCTTCGATATCATCCGCAAAATGCGGATGCTACCAGTCGCAACCAGCGATTTCATCGCGATGGTACTTCCCGGCCTGCTTCCCGCGCTCCCCCTGGCCGCAACTGTGATGCCATTGGGTGAGATCCTGAAAGACCTTCTGAAGCTAGTCGCATGATCGCGGGGGGTCGGCCAGAGGAGGCCGCAGTAACCAGGATGCGGGCGTGGTATTCGATTCAGGAAACTTTATAGGGAAAACACCATCTCGACAAATCCGAAGTCAGCTTCCTTGCCGCCCGGAAAATTTGCGCTCACCACGCCGCCGCCAAAGGCATGGCCATAGTAGAAGGTGGCGGCCAGATGGTCGTTAACAATCCACTTGAGCTGGCAATCAAGCAATGTGGCGATGTTGTTGCGCGAATCGGCGGGCCGCCCGGTATATCCGAACAGGCTGTTGTTGAACGCGCCGCCCCCCGCGTACCAGAGGTCGCGGCTGGCTGAGAGCCACAGTCCGTGAATCGACGGGCTCAGCTCGACCCCCGGAGCGGGCGCCAGGATGACTTGGCCCATCAGGTCGTTGAGGTTCATCATGTTGTAGAATGGGAACATCGCGTAGATTCGAGGGGTGGGAAGAATCTGAAAAAATGTCTGATGGGTGGAATCATTCGGGTTGCTGTCACCCGATGTTACCGTGTAACCCGCGCGCAACCAGGGCTGCCATGGAGCTGAGTTGAAGCGGTAGCCGGCCTCGCCGACTGCGGCCCAAGACTCCTGCTTCAGACGTCCCCACGCGCCGAGTTGTCCCCCGCCCCAGACCAGCAGGTCAATGGCGCCGGGACCTAGAGCGAACACTCCGGCGTAATCGGCAAGGACACTGTGAATCTCGATTCCGCGGCGGTCAGCGTTGCTGACGTTGGTGGGACGGTTGTCTACGGGGGCTAAGCCGCGTCCGTCATGGTAGTAAATATAGAATATGCGCCCGAGGGAATTGCCCCAGTGCGGATTCGGACCGACGTTGAGCGAAGCGTAGGCGAGGTCCATGTCGCGAATCTCGTCCATCCCCTGCACGTAAAAGACGCCTTTGGTGGGCACACCGTACATCGCGGTGAATTGCCAAGGTCCGCTGCGGTAGCTCGCTTCCGCACCATCGAAAGAACGCTCGACGTCGCTGAAACCGAAATTGGCAACCAGCCGTTGCGCGATGCGGTTGTCCACGAGCCATCGCAACTGAGGTTCATCGGGCATCAGTTCCTGGCCATCGAAGAACTCGAAGCGCCCGCCTTTCAGCTCGAGACCGTGAAGTAGGTCACGACCGAACACCAGGAAACCCTGCTTGAGGAAGGCGTCGGCAGTGTTAGAGACCTGGTTGGGCTGGTAGTAGTTTGCACCCAAACCAAGCAGCCCCTGTGGCGCCGGTGCGATCGAGTTGTCAGGGAGATTGACGAGATAAGGCGCCATCATCTCGGTGAACAGTCCCACACCGCTATGTTGATACCCGACGCCCATGCGCAGGAAGCCACCCAGAAAGTTGTAGCGATTGTCGTCCTGGCCGTTGCTCACCTCGCCTGGGCCAAAGAAATTCCATACCTCTTCGCGGGAACGGAGCGTAGCAGACACTGTCACTGGCTGGCCGCCGACAGTGAACAGATCGAGCCCCGCCGAAGCTGGCCGGAAACCCGCAGACAAGAACAAGGTAATCGTAAGTGCGGCCAGCCGCGCGAGCCTAAAGACGCAGGTAATCGCTCGCAATCGGCTGTGGCCCATTTGCTTGCTTCTTCCCAGACGGGAGAAAAACGGTATGTGCCCTCCCCTAGTCCTTCAAACGTTCTGGTTACTGCCGAGGCAAGGACTGGGATAGGCTTATAAGATTTTGAGGGACCACGTGAATGAGGCCGCCGCGCGGGCTATCGATGTCCGCTATCAGAAGGAAGGCGATGGTGACCAGCACCGGCAAAGCAAAGAGCAGGCCGGCTTTCGGTTGGGGGCTGCGCGTACCGTACCCGACCAGCAAGTTGCCGCCGATGGCGATCGCTATCATCAAACCCCATGCCGACGTTGGAATTCGGTTCCACCATGCGGCCTGGGTGTATCCCAGCGAGTTCAACACGTCGTTCATGCCTGAGACAGCGAGGCCCACCACGGGTGTCTGATGCGCTAGGGCGGGAACCTGTACTGCGGACCACATCTTGCTCTGCAGTTGAACAGTTTCGGCATCAACCTTTTGAAGCTCCATGTGATTGCGGGTTTGGTAGAACAAGATCCGCAAATCGAGATATTTTCTCAGCAGGGCACATACCTTCGCCGCATCGGCGGGGCCTAGCAGTCCTGCGCGGACATATTCCGTACCAATCGCATTGGCCTCCGCTTCTTCGTAGTTTTTGCGTAAGTCATAGCGGCCCGTGGCCATCGCAAAACTGAATCCTATGATTAGACCGAGCAGCGTCAGGGCAGCGGACTGCACTAAGCCGAAATCCGCTCGCTCGTCATCTTTCAGGGGCCGCCGTCTGTGCAAGGCGGCGCCGATTTGCGCCGCAAGCACTAGTAGGAACAGCGCGAGCAAGGAAAAGACGATTGGATAGTTCAACATCCAGATTGCTCCAGTTAGTTATTCTTTCCGAGGTGGTGGTCAGGCTTTCCTCTCTGATTTTCAAAACATCCGATTCGTAGCCCTTCACCGAACTCAGCGTCAAGTCGCAGGCCGGCTGATGATCGCGGCCGGCCACTGGCATCTTCCTGTCGAGCCCCTCGACCGCCTCGCAGGCCGACTCCGCTCTTCCGGGCAAAGATTCCTAACATACCAGCCCACCCATTGCTCACCCAGGAGCCACTTTATCCGCAACTCGACAACTCGCTATTCCTCCTGCGTGAGCAAGTGACCGGACGCTCGATCGCCAATGCGCCAGACGTTGCGGGTCACCAAGTGGAGGTCGACCGATGCGCGTCGATGTCCACGCACATTATTACCCGATCAACTTCGTGGACCTCTACCAACGCTTCACCGGCCCGATCAACCCAGCGACTTACCACGGACCGTATGGAGCGATGAGGAGCAGCATGAGATCGACGGACGCCTCGGGGATGATAAACGCCGCAGGCGTCGTAGTGCAGCTGCCATAAGTTTCGGCGCTGCTCCCTTGCTTGGCGAGGCAGGCCGACGCGTTGCACGTGGCGCGAGCCACCAACGATTCTTATGCGGAACTCGTCGCCCGCTACCCGCAACGCTTTCGCCCGTTCGCGGCGACACCGCTTCCGCATATCGGACGCATCACTGAACCAGTCTATGGATGAACTCAGGATGGTCGGTGATACGGTAGGATCGACAATGATCGGCAAGTCAGTGGTGGATCCTCGCTCGAGTCGTTTTACGCGGAGCTCGATCGGCGTGAGGCGTCTTGTTCATGCATTCGGCCGGAGCGAGGGCATGCTCGCCGCTGGCCGCGACCATCAACTCATTTCGCCGATTAGGGTAAAGGCACCGTGGGAGTTACGGCGTTGATCGCGTAGGCTAGTACGCCTCGGCGAGCGAACAAGTGAGCATCTCCGAAGTAAACACTTGACTCACGCGAATACCTGCTCGTATCGTAACCAGGCCAATTTTTAACCAGCTTTTCACGTTGAGAGGAGCGATGAAAACCAACCCTCATTTGCACGCGCGTTTACTTGTCCTCTTCATGCTGACCTGCGCCACCTCTCTGGCAGCACAAGTCTTGCCAAAGCCCCAGCCACCTTTCAAAGGGCACATTGGCCTAAGCTATAAGGACTCGATACCGGATTTTCCTCAACCTGTTCACGCTTCCCAAGGAGCGCCCAACATTCTCCTCGTTCTGCTTGATGATGTCGGTTACGGAGCTTCAAGCATGTTCGGCGGACCGATCAATACGCCTACTCTCGAACGTCTCGCCAGAGAAGGCCTTAAATACACCAACTTTCACACTACCGCCTTATGCTCACCTACTCGCGCCGCCCTCATTACCGGCAGAAATCACCATTCTGTTCATTCCGGTGTGATCATTGAGGCCGCCACGGGCTACCCGGGCTACGACTCACTAATTGGAAGAGACACCGCCACCGTAGCTGAAGTTCTCAGGCAGAACGCTGGAACACTGCATGGTTTGGCAAACAACATAATGTTCCCGATTGGCAGTCAAGCGACGCCGGACCATTCGATCTGTGGCCCACGGGGCTTGGCTTTGAATACTTTTATGGGTTCATCGGTGGAGATACGAACCAGTGGCGACCGAATGTGTATGAGGGTACTCATCCGATCGAACCTTACGTCAACAATCCGAACTATAATTTCGACTATGATCTCGCCGACCAAACGATCCGATATCTAGGCCGACACAATGCAGTCGCGCCGGAGAAGCCATTTGTTGTTTACTATGCCCCGGGGGCGTCACATGCGCCTCACCATCCAAGAAAGGAGTGGGTAAGGAAATACAAAGGTAAATTCGACCGAGGCTGGGACCTAGTTCGTGAAGAGACCCTGGTGCGCCAGAAGCAAATGGGCATCTTTCCTCCGCACGCCGACTTGACGGTGCGCTCTGCCGGAATTCCAGCCTGGGATTCGCTGAACACCGAACAGAAGAAGTTGTACGCACATATGATGGAGATCTACGCGGCCTACCTGGAGCAGACCGATTACAATGTTGGCCGCGTGCTCGAAGCCATCCGGCAGATGGGGCAGATTAACAATACGCTGGTGATCTACATCGTAGGAGACAATGGCGCGAGCGCTGAGGGTAGTTGCAGGGAATGTCCAATGAGATGACTTTTTTCAATGGTATTCCCGAGGACTACAAGCAATTGCTCGCGCACATAGATGACTTGGGTACCTGGAAGACCTACAATCACTATCCTGTAGGGTGGGCCCACGCCATGGATGCGCCGTTCCAGTGGGCAAAGCAGGTTGCTTCACATTACGGGGGAACTGCAAATGGATTGGTAGTTTCTTGGCCAGCGCGGATCAAAAGTAGAGGTCAGCTGCGAAACCAGTGGCATCATGTCATCGACATAGTACCAACTATCTACGAAGCGACTGGAGTACCCATGCCATCGTCGGTGAATGGCGTAGCCCAGAAACCGATTGATGGTATCAGCATGGTGTACACCTTCGATCGCCCTGAAGTTCCTTCGAGGCATAAGACGCAGTATTTCGAAATCCTGGGCAATCGCGGCATTTACAACGACGGCTGGATCGCGTGCACGACCCCACCGAGCCCTCCATGGTTGCCGGGCGGCCCCGAGGTCGATCCCGTCACCGGCTACACGTGGGAACTTTACAACGTGATGAAGGATCCAACTGAAGCGCACAACCTCGCTGGCAGCAATGGGGTTAAGCTGCAGGAGTTGCAGCTTCTGTTCTATGCCGAAGCTGCAAAATACGACGTTCTTCCTATAGACAACAGCAAAACGGTGCGTATGGGCCCCGGCATACGTCCAAGTCTTACCGAGGGTCGGACCTCTTTCACTTACTACGAAGGCGACATCCGCATTCCCGAGGGCTCCTCGCCCGAGACCAAGAATCGATCTTTTGGCATAAGAGCCGATGTGGAGATCCCGCCAGAGGGCGCTGAGGGGATGCTCATAACGCAGGGCGGTCTTTTTGGCGGCTGGGCACTCTACCTGGACAAGGGCAGACCGACTTTCCACTACAATACGGTCAACCTTTTCCATTACACGATTGCGTCGCCTCAGCTGTTGTCCCCGGGTAAGCACGCTCTCATCTTCGATTTCAAGTATGACGGAGGGGGTATGGGCAAAGGCGGCACAGCCACGTTGTCAGCCGACGGCAAACGAATCGCACAGGGACGCATAGAACACACTGTGCCAATTCGCTTTTCATTGGATGAAGGCCTGGATGTGGGCGAGGACACGGGGACACCGGTGAACTTGAGCTACGATGTGCCGTTCAAGTTCACGGGAAAGATCGACAAGGTAACGATTGTTCTGAAGCCGATAACCGCGCGAACAGCGCAGAAAAGTCAGGAACTTAAGCGTGAAGCTGCTATCGCAAAGGCAGTGCAGGACTGAGAGAGTTGCGCACTTGTTGAAAGTTAGCCGGTTCCGAATGTCTGTAGTCTGAGCAGACACATTTCTCTTGCTTCCTCAATTAATGTCTGAGCAGGCTAATATGCAAGCGCGCACTGATGGCAGGGGATAGCCACGATCCGCCATGCGTGATCTTTTGTTAATTGAGCCGGGTCGCCCCGCAGGTAGCGCTGAGCGGTGAGCAGCATTGGGTGTTGGGCAATAGGCTTCAATTTCACAATACTGGGTGATCTACGTTTCAAATTAACCAGGCCTCTTCGGTCGAAGGGGTCCACAAGGTTTATATGAGAGACAAAACAAAACCCGTTTTGCTGGTGATTTGCACAATCCTCGTTATGTCAATTCTAGTGGCCGGAGGGCGGAAAGAAAGTGCCTATCTACTGGCGCAGGAGAAGGTCTAAACGCGGCCTTCACCGTCAGTCATTCTTCTCCATCCGGAACCCAAATTCGACGCTGTGATTGGCCGCACCTACAAAGATTCCAAGCCCGGCAAAATCGAATTGATAAAGGCACCAGCGAGTTCCCCTAACGTGCTCCTAATCCTGATCGATGACTCTGGATATGGCCAGTGGGGAACCTTCGGGGGACAGATACCCACTCCCAATTTAGATCGGCTCGCGAAAGAAGGCTTACGCTACACGAGCTTTCACACAACCGCGCTGTGTTCGCCAACCCGGGCCGCTCTACTAACGGGCCGCAATCATCATTCCGTGGGTACCGGGGTCATCACGGAACTCGGCGACGGGTATCCGGGTTACAGTGGCGAGATTCCGAAAAGCGCCGCGATGGTATCGGAGATTCTGCGTCAGAACGGCTACAGTACGGCGTTTATCGGCAAGAATCACAACATACCGGACTGGGAAACCAGCATCTCTGGACCGTTTGATCGCTGGCCCGGCCTGCAAGGATTCGATCATTTCTACGGCTTTGTAGGCGGCGAGTCCAATCAGTGGCAACCGGCGCTCTATTTCGACACCCTTCCTGTTGAGATGGAAATCCCCCCAGGCCACGAAGGTCACTATACTCTCAATGACTCCCTGGCTGATAAGGCGATAGAATATATCCGGCTGCAGAAATCCGTTACGCCCGATCGGCCATTCTTCATCTACTACGCGCCGGGTGCGACGCACGCGCCCCATCATGTTCCGAAGGAGTGGATTGACAGATTCAACGGTCAATTCAATCAGGGATGGGACAAGTATCGGGAGGAGACGTTTCGGCGTCAGCTCAAGCTGGGGGTGATTCCGCCTGACACTAAACTGACACCACGGCCTGCGGAGGTTCCTGCTTGGGATTCTCTCACCTCCGATCAGAAGCGCGTTGCAGAGCGCCTTATGGAGACTTTCGCTGGCTATACCGCGCAAACGGATTACGAGGTTGGACGCGTCCTTGCGGCCGTAGATGAGGTCGGCCAAACCGACAACACGCTTGTAATTTGGGAAATCGGTGACAACGGCGCCTCATTAGAGGGAACTCTGTACGGTGTCTTCAATGAAATGTCTTCGTTGAATGGGCAGAAAGAGGAGACGTCATACGTGATTCGGCATCTCGACGAGATCGGCGGGCCGACTTCGTACAACCACTTCCCGGTAGGGTGGGCCTGGGCGATGAATACGCCCTTCCAGTGGGGCAAGCAGGTAGCCTCGCATTTCGGGGGCACCCGAAACCCGCTCGTGATTTCGTGGCTCACGCGCATTAAGGACAAAGGGGGCATTCGCCGGCAATTTCACCATGTGATCGATATTGCACCGACCATACTTGAGGCGGCTCACCTTCCGCAGCCGACCGAAGTCGATGGAGTGGTTCAAAAACCAATCGAGGGCGTAAGCATGGTTTACACCTTCGATAATCCAAACGCGAAGAGCCATCGCGGTACGCAATATTTTGAAATGTTCGGTAATCGCGCGATCTACCACGATGGATGGATAGCGGCCGCACGCCACGGTCGCTTGCCGTGGGAAAATGCAGGTAGTGCCGATTTCAATAAAGACAACTGGGAACTATATGACATCGATAAAGACTACAGCGAATCTAATGACGTCTCCGCCAGCAACCCCGAAAAGCTTAAGGAGCTGCAAAACCTTTTTTGGGCTGAGGCAGAAAAGTATCAGGTACTTCCTCTTGACGATCGTTTCATTGAACGGGCCGACCCTTCTTTACGCCCGAGCCTGATATCTGGGCGTAGGCACTTTGTCTATTACCCGGGCGCAATCAGAATACCGGAAAGCTCATCCGCCAATGTGAAGAACAAGTCTCACACTATAAGAGCCTCTGTTGTGATGCCGCAGAGAGGGGGAGATGGCGTGATCGTTGCCGCAGGCGGTACGGTGGCTGGCTACGCTCTCTACGTCAAAGCTCGAAAACCCGTATACGAGTATAACTGGTTTAGTCAGGCACGCTACCGTCTAGCCAGCCCCTACAAACTCCCGTCCGGCCCATGTACTATTCGTGTTGACTTCAAATATGACGGCGAGGGTCTGGGCAAGGGTGGGACCGTAACGATGTTCGTCAACGATAGAAAGGTTGCTCAGGGGCGAGTAGAGAAAACCGTTCTGGGCCGGTTTTCCGCGGATGAGACGTTCGATGTGGGTATGGATACTGGCTCTCCCGTCAGCAACAAGTATCAATCTCCCTTCAAATTCACGGGATCCATACAAAAGGTAGAAATTGACTTGGCACCGGCAAATTTGAATGCGCAAGAAGAGGAACAGATTCACAAGGCCGAGTCGGCGACGGCAGGAAGCGCAGAGTAGCAAGAACTCACCGCGCGCGACTCTGAGCGTGGCTTTTTTGGGTATTTCCCTTTGTGGTTTGCCATTTTGACTAGACGGCTGAATGATAGTCTCGGGGCGAGCTAATTACTGCGTCAGGCCTGGTGCAGGCTTGCAGCGGCAATCAGCTCTCCGCTGAGCGCTTTACCGTTGACGACACTCCGATCGAGGCGTGGGCCAGCCAGAAGAGTTTGAAACGCAGGGACGGGTCTGGCCAGCAAACGTCGGACGACCCGGGCAATCCTACGGTTGACTTTCACGGCGAGCGACGTGCCAACGAACGTTACCCACCAATCGACTACCGACTCCGAAGCCCGCCTGGCGCGCAGGATAAGGATAAGGAAGGCAAACTCTGCTACTCGGGCAATACGCTGAGTCTGAGTAGAATCATGTTTGCCCACGCTGGTCAGCGAGTTGCAGAGACAGGCCAGGAAAAACCCGGCGTCAAGCTGAACGGATCGAGCAGCAAGCCGCGAGGAACCGGCGGTTGTCAGCGCAATTGGCGGAGTTGAAGATAGGTTTGACCAGACGATGTCAGCGCAGAGGGAAACCATGAGCCTGACAGCCACGCGGCATCCATAAACAGGTAAAGCAGCGCCTCCGGCGGATGTCGCCGGGGCGAAAAGGCTGGATCGAAGTGGATTCATCTCATGCGGCGAAAGGCACGGAGCGAGCAAGGTGTGAATTGCGGGACGCAACACTAGAAACCTGATGCACTATGGCACAATCGGTTTAAAAAGGCCGCCGCTCGATGCTCCCAAAACCGCAAGATGTCCTCTTTGTTGATCGAGGTCCCCAACGGCCTTTGCTGTTCAACCTCGCGATGCAATCTTGGCAACTTGCTAAAGCCGTTTCTCCGAGTCCGGACTGTTTCAGAATGTTACATCTCGCTGTGCACCATCTTGAAGCGGCGGGACTTGAACTTCCATTGCCCGCCTACCTTTTCGTATTCGTCTTCGTAGTAGCCGGTGCCCATCCATTTCATCTGCTGCGCCGCGGAGCGCAGTTCGAGATAGGCATGGCCCGTGGCCTGGGTGGGACTCTTGAGCTCGATGACGATATTGTGGATGAAGGGCCGGGCGCCGACGCGATCGGGTTCGCTCGCGTAGAACGTACGCAGCGCCGCTTGTCCTTTGATCTCGTGCGACGGGCCGACGCCGCCGGAGGAGAACAGACCGTCCTCGGTGAAGAGACTCAAAACGCCCTCAAGATTCTTCGTCCACACGTAATGGCAATAACGCGCCGGCAAGTCCTTGATCGCCTCGCGATCGAGCATCTCGTCGAGTTGCTGGTCCCTGCTCTTGGCCATCGTTAAATTCTCCATCGACCTCGCAAATCCGTGACCGGGAAGAAGGTGAGAGTGAGGGCCACTCTTGCCCTCACCCCAACCCTGTTCCACGGCCGACTCCGGAAGCGGAAAAAGCTAAGACCCCGGATGCATGTTCTTGAAGCGGCGCGCCTTGAACTTCCATTGGCCGCCGACTTTTTCGTACTCGTCGGCGTAATATCCCAGCGCCATCAGCTTCATCTGCTCGCCCGTCGATCGCACCTCGGGATAGGAGGTCCCGGTGGCGTGCGTCGCGTCCTTCAGATCGATCACGATATTGTGAATGTACGGCGCGGGGCCGGCCCCGGTCGCTATCTGCCCGTAGAATTTACGCAGCGCCTCCCGCCCCTTGACCTCCTGCGGCGCGCCTAGCCCTTCCATCCCGAAGATGCCGTCGTCGGTGAACAGGCTCATTATCCCGTCAACGTTCCTGGTCCAGATGTAGTGACAGTAGCGGACCGGAAGGTCTCGGATCGCCTCACGGTCGAGCATCTCGTCAATCAATTGATCCCTGCTCTTGGCCATTTTGCCTGCCTCCCAATCTTTCTTGTCTGGCAAGCAGATATCATTGCGGCGCCGCTTCATCAAACGCGCGACGGCCTGAGTGCCAATGCCACGGAGCGCTTGCAAATCCGCGCACCGGGAAAAGGAGAAACCGGCGGAGTTCGCGGCGCATTGGCCGGAGGACCCTTGGCCAGATTCGCCGCGCTCCAGCGCTTTGCCGGCATTTGCAGCGCAGCACGGCAACGACGGACATCGAGTGAACCGCGGCCGACGCCCTCAAGTCTACCGATGCGGCCGCGACAGCGCCCAAAGGCTTGTCACGGTGTTCACTTTGTCTTTATTCGGCGCAGCCGACGGCTCGGAGAGATTCGGGAACAGGACAAGGGCTCACGCATTCGCCAGCTTCATCCCATTGTGGCCCAAGCTGTCGAACGCCAGCCCAGCAAAGGCGGGCTCGCGCGCCGCGATCTCGGCAAAGATCCGTTCGGCGCTCTGCGGGCGCTCGACTCCGTCCAGCACCATGCTCAGATCGGTGATCGCTTCGATCGCCGGCTTGGCTTCCCCGGGCGGATCGAACGCGCGATTCAGACGCTGCACCACACCCTGGAAATTGGTAAATGAACCCTCAAGTTCTGGATAGGACGCGATCGGGATCACCTGGTTGGCCATCTGAACGGTGTTGTTGGCGTCGGTGTCAAACACCAGCATGTAGTCCAGCGCACCGAAGCGCTTGATGAATTCCTCTTCGCCCAGCGCGCGCGCGGCGTCGGCGCGCAGCACTATCAGCGTCTTGAGTTGGCCCGACGCGGCCGCCTGCCCCAGGCGGTCCAGTCCGTCCAGCGGGATCCCCTGCGCCTGCAGGCCGCGGGTGTTGGGATTCTTATTGGCGCGGATCAAAAGGGCGTCGTCACCGCTAAGCCCGGGCGGAGTGTAGCTCATGCCGCCGATCACGTCGGAGCCGATCACATCGTTCATGAAACTCTTCAGCGCGAAGATTTCCTCGTTGGTCGCCTGCGCGCCGACCAGCGCCCCGATTGCGCGCGCGCCGTCACTCTCGCCGGATTTTCGAATGGCGTCGGCGGCGCGCCTGATTCCGGCGCTAAAGCTCTCCGGCACCAGGTGCTCGCCCGACTGATGAAGCGCCCTGGTGATGCGCCGTTCGGTCTGGAGATCCTTGAAGCTGTGGCGCCCCTCATCGCACATCCAGTAGCCATTGACCTGCGGGTTGTGGCGCGGCTTGTAGCGGAAGATCTTGCCGTGATTTTCGTAAATATCGATCGCGCATCCGCGCTCGCATCCGGCGCACACCGAGGGCGTGCGATGCAGGTACCACACGCGCATCCGGAAGCGGAAATCCTTCTCCGTCAGCGCCCCAACCGGGCAGATGTCGATGATGTTGCCGGCATACTTGTTGTCGAGCTTGCGCCCGGGATAGATGTCGATCCGGTTGTGGTCGCCGCGCTCGAAAATCGCAAGCTCGCTGGTGTGCGTAACGTCATCCAGGAAGCGGGTGCAGCGCGCGCATAGAACACATCGCTCCTGGTCCAGCATCACGTCGCAGCCGATATCGATCGCCTTGCCCTTCTTGACCTTCTTGCCCAATTCAAAGCGCGAGGGTTCGCGATCGTAGTCCATGTAGTAGTCCTGGAGCTTGCACTCACCCGCCTGGTCGCATACCGGGCAATCGATCGGATGATTGATCAGCAAGAACTCCAGCACGGCGCGTTGCGCGGCCTTGGCCTTGTCGCTCTTGGTATGAACGACCATACCCTCGGCAACCATGGTGTTGCAGGCGATCTGCAGTTTGGGCGCCTTCTCGACCTCGACCAGGCACATCCGGCAGTTGCCGACTATGGTAAGCGCCGGATGGTAACAGTAGTGCGGAATTTCAGACCCGAGCATCTCCGCCGCCTGGATCAGGTTGATCCCGTTGGGCGCGTCCAGTTCCTTACCGTCGATGGTTACCTTGGGCATCTTGTCGGCTCGCTACAATAGGGCGGAACTATTGTCCCGCCGTACGGTGAAACGTGGTCTCGTGGCTCCGTCCGCGCGGCCGGCGCGCTTATGACGCCGCGCGCAGCGCTCCCGCTTCCTGGGCGCGGAACGGACAGCGCTTTTGTTTTACGTGTTCGATGAACTCGTCCTTGTACTTGGGAACGAAACTCTTGACCGGCATCGAGAGGCTGTCGGCCAGCACGCAGATGGTGTTGCCTTCCATGTTGGAGGCGACGCTGATCAGGCGATCCAGGTCCGCCATCGAGCCCTGCCCCGCCTCCAGTTCGGTCAGCATCTTCTCGATCCACCCGGTGCCTTCGCGGCACGGCGTGCACTGCCCGCACGACTCGTGGTGGTAAAAATGCGCGACCGTCCGCAGCGCCCGCACCATGCAGGTGTCCTCGTTCATAACCATCACACCCGCCGTACCCATCAGGGAGCCCGCGGCCCGCACCGAATCGAAATCCATGTTGACCTTCACCGCCTCTTCCGCGGTGAAGACCGGGAACGACGAACCCCCGGGAATGACGCCCTTTAACTTGCGGCCGTTGAAGACCCCGCCGCCGACATCGTAGATGAGGTCCTTCAGCGGAAAGCCCATCGGCAGCTCATATAGCCCGGGCTTGTTGACATGACCGGAGAGGCAGAACAGCTTCGGTCCGGGACTTTTTTCAGGCCCGATCGATTTGTACCAGTCGGCTCCGCGCTTGATGATCCACGGCACGTTGCTCAGCGTCTCGACGTTGTTGACCACGGTGGGACATCCAAACGCGCCCTGGATGGCAGGAAACGGCGGCCGGTTGCGCGGGTAGGCGCGCTTGCCCTCCAGTGATTCCAGCAACCCGGTTTCCTCTCCGCAGATATATGCGCCGGCTCCGCGATGAGTGTAAATCTCGACACCGAAGCCCGAGCCCATCACGTCGGGACCCACCAGACCCTTGGCACGCGCTGCCTCCACGGCCGCGTCAAAGATCTGCTTTTGAAGCGCGAACTCTCCCCGCATGTACACGTAGCAGACATGAGCATTGACGGCGCGGCAGGTGATCAGAATGCCCTCGATAATTCCGTGCGGGTCGTTTTCGAGCTGGTAGCGATTGGCGAACGTTCCAGGCTCGCTTTCGTCCGCGTTGCAGCATACATAGACTGGCTTGGCCGGGTTCTTCGGAATGAAGCTCCATTTCATGCCCGTTGGAAACGCCGCCCCACCGCGCCCGCGCAGGTTGGAGTTTTTGACCTCGTCGATTAGCTCCTCCGGCTTCATGTCGAAGAACGCCTTGCGCGCGGCCGCGTAGCCGTCATTCGCAAGGTACACGTCGATGTCGCGGAGGTTGGGGATATCCAGCCAGCGCATCAGAAGTCTTTCCATGATGATGGACCGCAGCTCTGGGTTAGGACGCGGTGGTTTCGGGCAAGCGGTTGATCAGCTTTTGTTTCTGCCCCTGGATCTTGCGCTGCAACGCCATCAGGCCGTCAAGCACACCCTCGGGGCGCGGCGGGCATCCGGGAACGTACACGTCCACCGGAACGATGCGATCGATTCCGGGCAGCGTCGAGTAGTTGTCGTAAAAGCCGCCAGTGGAGGCACAGGCGCCGAACGCCATCACCCATTTCGGCTCTGCCATCTGATCATAAACGCGGCGCAGGATCGGCCCCTGGCGTACGGTGACGGTCCCGATCACCATCAGCAGGTCGGCCTGGCGCGGCGTAAATCGCGGCAGCAGCGCGCCAAACCGGTCTATGTCGTAAGGTGTCGTGGACAGCACCATGTATTCCATCGCGCAACACGCGGTCGCGAACGGATAGGGGAAAATCGAGAACTTGCGCGCCCACGCCACGGCCTTATCCAGGCGGGTCAGGATTGCGGTATCACCCAGCAGGGCCTCATCGCCCTTGCTGATTCCTGAAACCTCTTTGATGTTCGCCATAATGGCTGTCCTGCCGTCGTCGCTGCTCTCCTTCAGACCCTAGCAAGCCGCTGCCGAGCCGGTCAATTGCTAAACCGAAATGGCACCAGAGATAAGCGCGATTAATGCCATATCAGTGACTGTGCGCGGGCGGCGCGGAAGCCGTGCCGGTTTTACGGGCCTTGGGCTTGGAATCCTTGGCGCCCTGTCCCTGCGCATGACCGTGGTCGTGAGCGGGCGCGGAATGCTCGTGATGGTCCGCGGCGGAGCCCTGATGGCGGCGTGGATTGTGAAAATGAGCGTGGGCCGGAGGTGCGGGCGGTGGAGGCGGCGGTAAACCGCGCTTCTTGCGCGTCTCTTCGGCCTGCCCCCTGCGGTCGTCGTATTCCGCGCCGCGGCCGTGCGCGTACGCGACCGCACGCTCCGCGGTCGGCTTGTCCATGTGGCACAGCAGCGGAATGTGCGGATAGCGCAGGCAGATTGGCGCCTCTGCCCCGCGCGCCCCGGCGGCGGCAGACGGCTGAGCTTGGGCGGCAGCGCCCGACGCGATCGCAAAGGTTGAGATGGCGCGCGGACTCATCCGTCCGCAATTCGGACACGCTCGTTCCAGGCGTCCTTGGCCAACCGACGCCAGATCTTCAAACCTGATCTCACACGCCAGACATTCCCATTCGTAAAGCGGCATGGTTGCACCCCGCGGTTATTCTATAGGAGCCGGAGCGTGGGGAAACTCCGCCCAATCCTCGGGGTCGTGGCTGATTATCAGCGCGGCTTCCTGCAGGTCGCGAATCGCCTTGAGCCGCTGCATGGACAGCACCGCCGCTGCAGGGTCCACGTCACCCGGCATCGTGATTTCCCCCTCCAGCGCGGCGCGCAGATGGGTGGTGTCCCCGGTCAGCACCACCTTGCGATTGGGCAACCGCACGAACAGGGAGCATTCGCCCGGTGTGTGCCCCGGCGTCTTTAGCATCTGGATACTTCCGTCGCCGAACAGATCGTAATCGCCATCGACTTCCAGCCAGTTGAAATTGCGGGACGGCAGCAGGTCGTTGATGTTGAGGATCAGCCGATGCTCCGGGATGGGCCACCAGGCGTAGCGCAGCTCATTGGCCATTACCAGGAAGCGAGCCTTCGGAAACAGGTAAAGCCCGCCGGCGTGATCGAAATGCAGGTGCGACACGACCACGTACTTGACGTCCTCGGTTTTGTAGCCGAGCGCGCGGACCTGAGCATCGACGACCAGATCTTTGGAAAACCGCAGCCGGATCACCTTGGCAAACTCGCCCAGGTACTCGTTAAGGTGATCGATCATCCGCGGCGAGCATCCGGTGTCGAACAGCACCAGGCCCTTTTCGTGCTCGATAAGGTAGCACGGCACCGGCATCGCGTAGGTTTCCAGCGACCCGCCATGCATAATCGCCGCGGCATTGGCGATGAACTCGGCGCCGGGCAGCGCCCACATCCGCTTCGCTTTGCCTTCCGCCATTTGCTTCGTACTCCAACCGGCGTCCGCATTGCGCCGTGGTTCTGCGCCATTGCGTAGCCCAGATTCGGTCGGCTTTTCAACCGCGTCTGCCGGTTGACGCGCGTGTCGCTACATCTGTTAGATTGAGCGCGCGTTCAAAACCCCCGGCACGCGGACAGATTCAGCTCAGACGCCCGCGTCACATCAATTCACGGAGGAAAGGAAAATGGAACTTCAGGGCCAGGTGGCAGTTATCACAGGCGCGGGGAGCGGGATCGGCAGGGCTATCGCGCTGCGCTATGCGCAAGCGGGAGCGAATGTCGCGATTGCGGATCTGAACGACACCGGCGCAGAGGAAACTGCCGAGCAGGTGCGCAAGGCCGGAACCAAGGCGTTGACCAAGGTCGTGGATGTCGCCGAATACGACCAGGTTCAGGCGCTGATGGCGGAGACGGTGAAAACCTTCGGCAAAATAGACATCCTGGTCAGCAACGCCGGAATCGGTGGGGGCGGCCGCCTGATCGACCTTTCCAAAGACGTTTTTGAACGCGTGCTGAAAGTGCATCTGTTCGGGGCGTTTTATTGCTCGCAACTGGCGGCGCGCGAGATGGTAAAGCGCAAGTACGGACGTATCATCCTCATGTCCTCGATCACGGCGATTCAGGGCCCCATCGGAGCCAACATTCCCTACGGCGCCGCCAAGACCGGAATTCTCGGACTGGTGCGCGGGATGACGCTGGATCTGGCGGAATACAACATCACCGTCAATGCGATCGCGCCAGGACCGACCGACACGCCGATGCTGCGTGCGGGTTCACCTGATTTGTCACTGCGATCGCAGCATGTGCCGATGGGACGGCTGGGCAACGTGACGGACATCGCCAACGCGGCATGGTTCTTCGCACTGCCGGCCTCGGGCTATGTCACCGGCACGGTTTTGCCGATCGACGGCGGCGCGATCGCAGGCGGCTGCTACATGGTCGAGTACCATCGCAACCGCGCCGCGCGGAAGTAAACTGCGCAAACCTTTATCAGGAAGAAGCCGTATCGTCAGGGGAAAGGTGAAAGCGGCAGCGTGTCAGCCCTGCTCTAAGGGATCACGTTGTCATCGTTGCGGCAGCCGGTACCGTTCAGTACGAGATTCGTACCGTTACCGATCGCGGTGTTCTGGGTCAGGTTCGAGGGGCAACCAACCCGAAGTCCGATCTCGCTGTTACCGTCGACGACGTTGCTGATCAATGTATTGCCTGTACCGGTCAGATCCATGCCGACCTTGTTACCCGAGACCTCGTTGCGGGTAATGACGGCAGCTTCTTCCACGATGATGCCGGTGCCGTTGGCGACAACCAGATTGTCGATCACTATCCCGTCCGCGATCTCAATGCCGGCGGAACCGTTGAATTGGACATTGTTGCCCCTCACAATGCCCACCGGGACGAATATTCCCTTGCCATTGGAGGTCACCCGCAGTCCCTCAACGGTGCCGCTTAGATTTGTCGCGAGGGCGAATTGTGAGATGTCGCCGTTGCGCACGACGGTTCGCGCTTGAGGGATAGTTCCCGGCTGGGCTTTCTCACCCTTTATTGCTGTTCCTGTCCCGTCGCCGGTTATCGCAAAACCGCCCAGGTCGAGGGTGACAGCCTGAGCCTTGATCACTAGACAGTCGCCGCTGGCGCGGAGGTTTTTCACCAGTCTGTACGACCCCGGCTGATCGATCGTTTGGCAACGCTCGATCTCGATCGGCCCTGATTGTTTCTGGCTTTCGCCGTGTGCGCGCGGCGCGCATCCAAGAATTAAAGCCGCAAAGGCGGCCGCAATTGGAACCAATGCCGTCGATCGTCTCATGCGTCCTTCGCGCGCCGCTTAACCTATATGAGTAGGAACTACATTTCGGCTTCTGCGCGGCCTGTTTATAGGTCCGCTATCGTATGTGGCGCAAGGGTTGGTGCCGTCAGACAGCTCACGCGATGCGCAGTACGCCTGCGCCTTTCAACTCATCGTGCTTGAGCATCTGGAGTGCCTGGTTCGCTTGATCCAGTCCGAAAGCGATCGTTGTCGTCCGAATCGAAATCTTGGCGGCCAACTCCAAAAACTCCTCACCGTCGGCGCGGGTGTTGGCGGTCACGCTGCGCAGTTCCTTTTCGTGAAATAGATGACGCTCATAGTCGAGCGCCGGAATGGGACTCAAATAAATGCCCGCGATGGCCAAAATACCGCCCTGATCAAGCGCCTCCAATGCCTGCGGAACCAGTTCACCGGCGGGCGCGAACATTATTGCCGAGTCCAGCGGCCTGGGCGGCCGCTCCTGCGCGGTGCCGACCCAGTCAGCGCCGAGTTCCTTGGCGTGCTCCCGATGCTTCCCGCCGCGCGTCATGACGTAGACGCGGCATCCCCAGTACTTTGCGACCTGCATCGCGATATGGGCCGATCCGCCGAAGCCGTAGAGCCCGACCGTCGTGTCGGGCTTCACGCCCGCCCGTTTCAGCGCCCGAAATCCAATGATCCCGGCGCACAGCAGCGGCGCCGTCTCCTCGACACCAAGCTGCGGCGGCAATCGATAGGCGAACTCCTCACGCACCACGGCGTATTCGGCGTAACCGCCGTCATGGTCGTAGCCGGTAAACCGCGCGTTGGGGCATAAATTCTCATCGCCGCGGCGGCAATACACACAAATGCTACAGGTCTCGCGCAGCCAGGCAATTCCGACCCGCTCGCCCGACCCGAACCGGCTGGCCCCGGGACCGGGTCGCTCGACCACGCCAACCACCTCGTGGCCGGGAACTATCCGCGGATGGCGGGGCGGCAGATCGCCCTCACTGACGTGCAAATCGGTGCGGCAAACGCCGCAGGCAAGCACGCGCACCAGTATTTCACCCTTCCCGGGCGAAGGTACGTCAAGCTCGATCAGCTTGAGCGGGCTGGTCTCGATTGGCGCGGGTGTGAAAATTGCTGAGGCCCTCACGGAAAAGGATTATATCATCCTGTCGAAATCCCGCCCGCAACAGCGCGGTCGTGCCGGATTGCGTTTGCTGCTAGCATTGCAATCCCGCAATGGAGGTAACCGCCGATGGCACTATGGAAGCCCGACCCCAGTTTTTATCCATCAGCCAAGTTGGCGCGCCAGGCGCCGGCAGAGCGGCTAGCCTATGTCGTCACCTTCGATCCGCAAACGGCACTGGGAAAAACCAAAGCCGGAAAGCCGGATTCGCTGGTTGCCGTCGACGTGGATCCATCCTCCACGAGCCACGGCCAAATCGTGGGACGGCTCGAACTGGGCATGGGAAACGAGCTGCATCATTTCGGCTGGAACGCATGCAGCGCTGCATTGTGCCCCTCCATGCCGCATCCCCACGTGGAGCGCCGTTATTTCATAATTCCCGGTCTGCGCTCCTCGCGGATTTTCATCGTCGATACCAAGCCTGACCCGCGCAACCCGACCCTGGTCCGCACCATTGAACCTGAAGAAGTCGCCTCCCGCACCGGATACAGCCGCCCGCACACTGTCCATTGCGGCCCCGACGCGATCTATATGAACGCGCTCGGCGCGCCTGACGGCGAGGGGCCCGGCGGTGTCTTTCTGCTCGACCACGAGAGCTTCGACGTTCTGGGGCGTTGGGAGGTGGACCGCGGTCCGCAATACCTGGCCTACGACTTTTGGTGGCATCTGGGCCACGACGTCGCCATCACCAGCGAATGGGGCACCCCGAGCATGGTGGAGGGCGGCGTCAATCCCGACCTGCTGCTGGGCGGCCGCTACGGGCATGCGATCCATATTTGGGACCTGCGCAAGCGCCGCCACCTGCAGACGCTCGACCTTGGCGCCGATCAACAGATGGTGCTGGAGTTGAGACCGTCGCACGATCCCACCAAGGTTTATGGCTTCGTCGGGGTTGTGGTGTCGACCAAGGATCTGTCGGCATCGGTGTGGACCTGGTTCCGTGACGAAAAAGGATGGCAGATCCGCAAGACGATCGAAGTACCCGCGGAACCTGCCGACCCCGAGCAGCTTCCTCCGGCACTCAAGCCGTTCAAAGCCGTGCCGCCGCTGATAACCGACATCAATTTGAGCCTGGACGATCGATTCCTCTACGTTTCATGCTGGGGCACAGGCGAATTCCAACAATACGACGTCAGCGATCCGATGAAGCCAAAGCTTACCGGCTCGGTCCTCCTTGGTGGTATCACGTCGCGCGCGCCGCATCCCAAAGGGGGAGCCCTGAATGGCGCCGGGCAGATGGTGGAACTAAGCCGCGACGGCCGCCGCGTCTATCTGACCAATTCGCTATACGCCGCGTGGGACGAGCAGTTCTATCCGGACGGCGTGCGCGGATGGCTTGCGAAGATCGACGCCAACCCAAACGGTGGCATGAGCGTGGATAAAAACTTCTTCGTCAAATTCGAAGGCGAGCGGCCGCATCAGGTGCGTCTGGAGGGCGGCGATTCCTCCTCCGACTCCTTCTGCTATCCATGACCGCGACCTGGCCGTGGCTGGCTGTGGCGGCGATGGGCGCCTACCACGGATTGAACCCCGCGATGGGCTGGCTGTTCGCCGTTTCGCTGGGCCTTCAGGAACGCAGCCGCAAAAAAGTGCTCGGCGCGATGATTCCGATCGCGGCCGGACACCTGGTTTCGATCGCGTTGGTTGTAGCCCTGATCGGATGGGGCGCGCTGGAAATCAGCCCGCACCTTCTACAGCTTATCGGCGGCAGCGCGGTAGCGGCATTCGGAGCTTTCCGCCTGTTCTCGTCGCGCTTGCATTACCGATGGGTCGGCATGCGCGTGAACTCAAGGGATCTGGTCGTCTGGTCGTTCCTGATGGCGTCCGCGCACGGCGCGGGATTGATGTTGTTTCCCGTGCTTATCAATCTCCCTCTATGCACCACCCTCCCATCCGCGGCGGCTCCGAGTGCCGGCCCCACTGCGTCCGCGATGATCGAGACGGGGCTGTGGGTCGTTCTTCTGCATACCACCGCGATGCTGGCCGTGATGGCCCCGCTCGCAATCGCCGTTTACGACTGGATTGGCCTCGGCATCCTGCGCAAAGCATGGATCAACGTAGACAAACTCTGGGCGGCGACCCTTATGGGCAGCGGGTTGCTGGTGCTTGTGGTTTAGGTCCCCGCACTTCGCTAATTAGGCCGATATTTTGATCGCCGCCGCGGACGTGCGTAGGCTTGTAGGTCATGGACAACGCCGCGCTGCAAAATTTCGTTAACCGGCGCTGGGACGAATCGATTGTGCCCACGCTGATGGACTACATCCGCATCCCGAACAAATCGCCCGCCTTCGACCCCGAATGGCAGGGACGTGGACTTATCGATCAAGTGGTCGAGCGCTTCCATCAATGGGCGCTGCATCATCCGCTGAGCGGCATGAAGATTGACATCGTGCGGCTCGATGGACGCACTCCGCTGCTGAAGATCGACGTTCCGGGCGCAGGGAGCGACTGCGTGCTGATGTACGGTCATCTGGACAAGCAGCCCGAGATGGCCGGCTGGAGCGAGGGGCTCGGGCCATGGCAACCGGTAATTCGCGGCGAGCGGCTTTATGGGCGCGGTGCGGCGGACGACGGCTATGCGATGTTCGCGGGTTTAAGCGCGATCGCCGCCTTGCAGGCACAGAGCGTTGCGCACGCGCGCTGCGTGATGCTGATCGAAGCCTGCGAGGAGAGCGGCAGCTTCGATTTGCCGCATATCATCGAACATCTTGGCGATCTGATCGGCAATCCGAGTCTGGTGATCGCGCTGGATTCGGGATGCGGCAATTACGACCAGCTTTGGTGCACCACTTCGCTGCGCGGTCTGGCCGGCGGCACGCTGCGGGTCGGGGTGCTGACGGAGGGCGTTCACTCCGGCGACGCAGGGGGAATCGTGCCGTGTACCTTTCGCATCGCACGGACGCTGCTTTCGCGCATTGAGGACGAGCGGACCGGAGCAATCCTTCCGCCGGCCTTTCATTCGCCAATTCCTCCCGCGCGGCAAAATCAGGCGGCCGCCGCTGCCGCGATTCTCGGCGCTTCGATTCACGCCAAATTTCCTTTTACCGAGGGCGCGGGCCCGATGAGCACCGATTTAACCGATTTGATCCTGAACCGGACCTGGCGTCCTGCCCTTTCGGTCATTGGCGCCGAGGGTCTGCCACCCGCCGCCAACGCCGGAAATGTGCTGCGCCCGGTGACGGAACTGAAGCTGTCGCTGCGGTTGCCGCCAGCTTGCGACCCGCTCGCTGCCGCCGCCATACTCAAGTCGATATTGGAGAAGGATCCGCCCTACGGCGCACAGGTAAGCTTTGAGCCCAACTGGGCCTCCAGCGGATGGGACGCTCCCGAACTGGCGCCGTGGCTGGAAAAGTCGCTGGAGGATGCTTCCCGCGCCTGCTTCGGCAAGCCGGCGGCGTACATGGGCGAAGGCGGCACGATTCCGTTCATGGGGATGCTGGGCGAGCGCTTTCCGCAGGCCCAGTTCCTGATCACCGGTGTGCTGGGACCCAACTCAAACGCCCACGGCCCCAACGAGTTCTTGCACATCCCGACCGGAAAGCGGCTCACCTGCTGCGTCGCGAAGGTGATTGCTGACCACTTCAAACGCGGACATTCGTAAGCTTGGAAAGCCATTCAAGTCGGCCGGAATTCGAATTTCTCACGATCAAAGCTCCAATCGGAATCCAGGCTTCCAAATAGTGCGGCGGGCCAACGCCACCGGTTTAAGGGCCAGGAATCTACCATCGAGGGATGGTTGCCAGCGGGACGCCGAGCGCGACCTTGCCGATGAATTCGCGGGCGCGGGCGTTGGAGAGCGGGTGATTCATACCGGCGCGCACATCGCGGAACAGCCGCTCCAACGGATTGCGGCGCAGAAAACCATGCGCCCCGGCGATTTCCATGCAGTAGTCCACGATCCGGATCGCGTTGTTGACAGCCGCGTATTTGGCCGTCACCAGGCGAGCCAGGGTTTCTTCGGGCGCCGCAGACGTGCGCTGGTCCAGGTAATCCCGCGTGCTCTGCACCAATAATGCCCTGGACTGCGCCAGCAGCGCGTGCGCGTCGGCCATCGCGAATTGCACCCCCGGCAGGTAATTGATTGGCCGCTCGAGCGTGAACGGTTTGAAGCGCTGCGCGAATTCACGAGTGAATTTCATCGCGGCAATAGCCACGCCGGTGTACACCGCTGCGATCGAAAGCTCGAACCATGCAAACAGCGAGATCGCCTCGGCTCCCAACGGCCCCACCGGCCGCGGATCCGCCATCGCGGCGGCCGGCACTCGCACGTCTTTCAGAACCAGGTCGTGGCTGGCGGTGGCCCGCATGCCCATTGCGTCCCAGGTTTCTACCAACTCAACGCCCGGCGTTTTGCGGCCGACCGCGAATGTAGCGGATGACAGTGGTCCATCGCCTTCCACGGTTGCCATCACCAGGAAGTAATCGATCACCGGCGACAGGCTGGTAAACACCTTGCGTCCATTGAGCACATAGGCTTCGCCGTCGCGGCGCGCCTTGGTTGCGAACAGTCCCCAGTCTCCGCCGCTTTCGGGTTCGCTGAGCCCGCCCCCGATGATTTTGCGTTGGCGGCCAATCAGCTCCAGAAACAGTCCCTGCTCCGGGCGCTCCGCGGCCCCTGCCCGCTCGACCATGCTGCCGATTCCGAACAGGTGCATGTTGATTGCAAGCGCCGTGGCACCGCATCCCTGCGCCAATCGCTCCTGGCACAGCACGAAATCGAGCAAGTCGGCCCCCATCCCACCGTGGCGCTCAGGTACGACCAGCGCGGTGTAGCCCGCCTGTTTTAGCGCTTCAATATTTTCGAAGGGAAAACTATTGCCGCGATCGTGCTCGGTGGCGCGTCCTGCAAACTCATCCGCCAGCCTCCCCGCGAGTTCAATAAGCTGCGCCTGTCTATCGGACATCTTGGTACTTTCCTCACCTCGTCACTGAAGCGATTGCGCACCGATCATGGCGTAAAGCTTCATCACAATGCCAGCCGCACAGCGAAAATTGTTAAAAGAAAGTGTGCACGGTGCAGCGGAGATTGGCGCCGGCGATGCTCGCCCGATTGTGGCGAAATTGTGGCGAGGGCGATCTTCATTCGCCGCTGGCGCGGCTTTTCGTTGCGGTACCGAGCAGGGCGTAGGGCATCATCGTCTGCATCATGTCGACTTTGGAGTCCAGGCTCTTGCCCAAGCCGCTGAGGAGACCCATCACGCGGCTGACCAGAAGGATATCGCCGGGCACCTCAACGATCGGATTATCGCGCAGCGCGCGCGGCAATTCGTCGGAGATTTCCTGCATCAGGTCCTGATCCGCGTAGGCCTTGCCACGCTTGACTACATTGCCGACGAGCAAGTCCGACACCTTGACCATCCCTTCCAGCGAACCGTCGCGGGTCTTGAACCCCAGCTCGCCAAACGCGCGCACGATACCGGCCTGGTCCGAAGTGAGCATCGCCAGCGTCAGGCGCACGATGCCGTCGCGGAAGGACGGCGGGAAGTCCTTGGCCAGGCCGAAATCCAGCAACACCAGCTTCGGCCCCGGCTGGACCAGGATATTTCCCGGATGAGGATCGGCCTGAAAGAAACCGTCGCGCAAAATCTGCTCGCAGTAAACTTCAACCAGCTTTTGCGCCACGTCATGGCGGTTGATCCCGGTGCCCTCCAGCTCCGTGATCTTCAATCCTTCCATGAATTCCATTGTCAGAACGCGCCGCGAGGTGAACTCCCAATACACCTTGGGCACCAGTACGTCCGCCCGTGTGGCAAAATTGCGCCCGATTTGCTCGCAGTTGCGCCCTTCGTTGACGAAGTCGAGTTCCATCGGCACGTACTTGAGCATCTCGCGCGCGACCACGCGAAAATCGAAGTTTGACTCCATCCACGCCAGGATTCGCAGCACGAACATCAGGTTGCGAAGGTCGGCATGAACCCGCGCCTCGATTCCCGGATACTGCACCTTGACCGCGCATCGGCGCCCATCGCCCAGGCGGGCCTCGTGCACCTGGGCCAACGATGCCGACGCAATCGGCTGGCGGTTGAAGGCAGTGAAGATCGCATCAAGCGGGCGCCCGAGTTCGCGTTCCACCTGGGCCCGAATCATCTCGAAGGAACGCGGCGGAACGTGGTCGTGCAATACCGACAACGTGCTGACCCATTCTTCGGGCAGAACATCGGCTCGCGTCGCAATAAACTGGCAGGCTTTGATCAGCAGTCCTTCGAGCTTGACGGCGGTGCGCAGAAGAGCGCGCGCCGAGCGCAGGTCCTGGCGGCGATAACGCTCGGCAGCTTTGGCTTTGCTGACCCAGCGGCTCCACAGTTGGATCGATTTGTAACCGGCGTAAACGCGAACCGCCAGATTTAGGACAGTAACAAACCGCCATATTCGCTCCCAGCTTCCCAATTCGCCCGCGCCGCGCCCTGTCGCTGAATCTAACTGGCTGCTTTTGGTTGAATCTGACACACCACCTCGCCATGGCTTACCGCCGGCGAGAACTGGTTCCGCCGGTTCGCAGGCCGGTTTGAGATACGCCGCTGTCGCCGGAATCTGAACAGGGGTACCGTTAAATAATCCAAATCTGCCTCTGGCACAGGCATCCGGTTCCAGCCGGCTAAGCCGGCCCGCTATTCGGATTGTACTTGAGTGCGGGATTTACTTACAGTCGAGCGGCGTGTGAGCGGACGTCGCCTGATTTCAGGATGAACTCACCGGATCCCAATAACGCGCGCGGCGCGGTGATCAGGAACATCACGCGGCGCTACTACCTGCTGTGGTGGTTCTATGCCTTCGGCGGTGGGTTCGTGTTCGGTGTCTATCCTCTGTTCTTGAGGTCGCGAGGGCTGACCGAGCTGGAGACCAACAGCGTCCTGGCGACCTATTTCCTGATCACATTCCTGACCGACGTGCCCACCGGCGCCTTTGCCGACGCGCTTAGCCGCCGCACCGCTTTCATATTCGGTTGCGTGCTGCGCACGTTTTCCTTTGGCATGTACTTTTTCGCTCATCACTACCTGCTTTTCCTGGTAGCCGAGAGTATCGACGCGATCGGCACCACCTTCGGCAACGGCGCGATCGACGCGTGGGCTGTTGACGCACTGGATACCGCCGGTTTCACCGGTGTGAAGGACCGCATCTTTTCTCGCATGTCACAGCTCACGACCACCGGATGGCTGCTCTCGGCGATGGTTGGCTCGTACGTGGCCAGCCTGGACATCGCTTGGCCCTGGTTACTTGGCTCCGCCGGATATCTCACCACGCTGTTCGTGGGCGCCACCCTGATGCGCGGCGGACCGGAGCGCGTCGCGACACGCCCGGCGATGCGCGCGCTGATAACCGAAGTTGGGTCGCGAACCCGGTCCGGCCTGCGCGAAGGGTTTCGCAACCGGGCAGTGCTGCTGCTGGCGCTGGCCAGCGCGGTTCAGGTGGGTTCGTGGGCGCCGTACTTCATGGAATGGCCGCAGTACTTTCATGAAAATCTCGGCGTCGCGATTTGGATGATCGGGTGGCTTTACTGCTTTTTCAGTATCGGACGTCTTACCGGGGCTGAACTGATTGCCCGCTTCCAACCGGGCGGCGCGAGGCGGGCGACGCTGCTGACAGGGCTCGCGCTCGGCACCGGCAGCATGCTCCTGGGCGCGGCGCTGGTGGGCCAGCTACGGATCACGTTGGCGATGCTGTTCATTATGAATATGTGCAGCGGCGCGATGCAGCCCGTCAGCCAGTCGTGGATCAACGAGCATCTGGCGGCGCGCAACCGCGCCACCCTCTTGTCGTTTCAAAGCACTTTCGCAACCTTCGGCGGAGCCTTGGGTCTGCTGATATGCGGATGGATTGCCGACCGGCATGGACTGCTGACGGCATGGGCGGTCGCCGGCGGAATCGGATTGTGTCCCGCAATCTTTTATTGGATGTTGCGCGGCGAAAAACTTCCAGCGCAGGAGACACCCGCGCCTGCCGGGAATTTGCACTTGCGGGAAACCGAAGCCCGTTCCGCGGTCGGCGACGCTTAATTTTCCGCCGGTGAAGAACAGCCGTCATGAGATATACGAGATTGGGCAATTCCGGCCTGGTGGTGTCGCGGATCGCCTTGGGATGCATGAACTACGGCAGCAAACGATGGCGGCCTTGGATGATCGAGGAAGATGAGGCGCGCGCCAATTTTGCCTATGCCATCGAGCACGGAATCAACTTCTTCGATACTTCGAACATCTATTCGGCAGGCGTGAGCGAGCAGATCCTCGGGCGCTGGCTCGGCGAATTGGCTCGCCGCGAAGAGGTGGTTGTCGGCACCAAGGTCGGACTTCCCGCTGACGAAGGTCCGAACCGGTCAGGCGCCGGGCGCAAACACCTAATCGACTCTTGTGAAGCCTCGCTGCGCCGCCTGCGGATGGATTACATCGACCTGTTTCAAATTCATCGGCTGGATTTGGAAACACCGATAGAGGAAACGCTCGAAGCGCTGGACAGCCTGGTCCGTTCTGGCAAGGTGCGCTACGTCGGCGCCAGCAGCATGGCGGCCTGGCAATTCTCAAAGGCCCTCTACAAGGCGCGGGCTCACCGATGGCATCGGCCGGTCTCGATGCAGAGCCACTACAACCTGGTCTACCGGGAAGAAGAGCGCGAGATGATTCCACTGTGCATTGACCAGGGTATCGCCGTCACCGCGTGGAGCCCGCTGGCGCGCGGCTTCCTTACCGGAAATCGCGACCGCAGCGGCAGGACACGCGATTTGCGCGCCGCCGATGACACGCTCGCGCATGACCTATACGGGGAGCATGATTTCGACGTGCTGGACGCGGTGAAAATGGTGGCGGCGGGAAGAGGCGCGACATCCGCGCAGATAGCGTTGGCGTGGCTGTTGCACGCACCCGGGCTGACCGCACCCCTGGTCGGCGCGGACAACGTCGGCCAATTGGCCGAAGCAATTGCGGCGCTTGAGATTGAACTATCAGTCGAGGAGTTGTCCGCGCTCGAATCTCCGTACCGGCCAAAACCGATTGCAGGACACGTGCAGCCCACGCCGGCGTCGATGGTGCCCGGCGCAGCCAGCCCGGCCGCAGCGATGGCCAGGGAATCGATTGAGAATTCGCGCCGCTACATGAATCTGCGGTTCAGACCCGAATCGTGAAGCTTGCGGTCATGCCGTCCAGGATCGGACATCAGTTCTCCCATTCAGCTGCCGCGCGATGCTTCTAGGTGGCGGGCAAAGCATTTGCAATTCTGTTAGGTATGGATTCATCGGCCAGGCGCAACCGCGGTTTGCAGGTTCCTTAAACGGAGGCTTAAGCGCTCATGAAACGGTTGGATAGAAAAGTGCTGCTGGTAGCAGGTGGAGGGGCCGACGGCCCGGCTAATAAGGGCGAGACGCTGGCAATCGGAAACGGTCGCGCAATTGCGATCCTGTGCGCCCGCGAAGGCGCCCGCGTGATGGTGACCGATCGATCGCTGACCTCCGCCCAGGAAACCGCGGCGGCGATTGTGGCCGAGGGCGGAGCGGCGGATGCGCTGGAGGCCGACGTCACCGATGAAGATGCCTGCAAAGCCTCGGTCGCCGCGGCCGTGGCCAAATTTGGCGCCTTGCATCTGATGGTCAACAACGTGGGCATCGTATATCCGATGGACGACTTCAGCCTGGAGACCGCGGATTATGACCACATCATGAGCGTTAATTTGCGCGGGCAGTTCCTGATGTTGAAGTACGCGATTCCGGAAATCATCAAAGCGGGCGGGGGCGCGATCGTGCTGAACTCGTCGATGGGCGCGATCCGGGGCGGAGGCGCGACATACGGCCCGAGCAAGGCTGCGATCAATTCGATGGTCCGCGGCGTTGCGGTGCGCTACGCCAAGGACAAGGTGCGATGCAACGCCGTGCTGCCGGGGCTGATCAACTCGACGCTGGCGCGCCGCACCGGCGGCGAGGGACGCGACGCCGCGGTCGGTCCGTTGGTTCCCATGGGCCGCCAGGGTACGCCGTGGGAAGTCGCGCACGCAGTGTTGTTCCTGCTCTCCGAGGAAGCCTCCTACATCACCGGCACCGAATTGCTGGTGGACGGCGGTTTTTGCGCGACCGTCAACCTGGCGCCGCTGCCGCGTCTATCGCGATAGCGCTGCATCAAGCTTCTGGCGCATTGCCGCAAGTTTCGTCATTGATATGGCATGAGAGGCTTACTTGGTGTTCAGATCTTCGCCCTTTTGATTTTCCACTGGATCGTTCAAGCCGCGGCCCAGAGCGTTGCGGCATTGCCCTGCAAGCCTCCCAACCTTGGCGAGTACAAGATCGAACTGACCAGATACGAGGAATCGGGTCAGTATATGCGCGATTTGTCGGTGGCGGTCGGTAAGGCCGCCGCTTACCTGGCGCAGCAGGCCAACCGCAAAGGTAAGCTCGCAATCGTACTGGATATCGATGAGACCTCGCTGTCCAACTGGCCGGTTATCAAAGCCGACGACTTCGGGTTTATTCCACAAGGTCCGTGCGATCTGTCCCCCGACGATCTTCCGCAGGGGGCGTGCGGCTGGCGGCAATGGATTATGCACGCGCGCGACAAGCCGATCGTGCCGACACTTGAACTCTATCGTCAGGCCCGCAAAGAGGGGATGGCCGTTTTCTTCATCACCGGACGGCCGGGTTCGCTGCGCGAAGCTACCGAGCGCAACCTGCGCGCGGCCGGGTACGATCAATGGAGCGAACTGATGATGAAAACCGGCGGTTATCGGACGGAATCGGTCATCCAGTTCAAGTCCTCGTCCCGCGGCAAAATCGTCCAGCGCGGATACACGATCGTGCTGAACATGGGCGACCAGGAAAGCGATCTCACCGGCGGTTTCGCGGAGCGGACCTTCAAGGTGCCCAATCCCTTCTACTTCATTCCTTGAACCTTACATGACGGTTCCCGGCATGTGGCTCGCGGATGCTAAGATCATGCAAAGATAATTTTGGTTTTTACTGAACCTTCAAGCATGTCCGCATCCGATACGCACAACCGCGTCGAAATCAGGGGCCTGGGCAAAACTTACGGCACCTTCGACGCCGTGAAGGACCTCAATCTGTCGGTAAGCAACGCTCAGATTTTCGCTCTGCTGGGCCCCAACGGCGCCGGCAAGACCACCACGATTCGAATGCTCATGGGCATCCTGGCTCCATCCTCCGGTTGGGCGAGGATCGACGGCCTGGATTGTTTCCGCGATCGGACCGAGGTCAAGCGCCGGGTGGGGTATCTGCCCGATGAGCCGGTCTTTTACGACTATCTGCGCGGCAGGGAGATCATTCGTTTTGCCGGAGAGATGCATGGGCTGAGCCGCGGTGAAATAGACAGGCGCGCGCAGCCGCTGGTGGAACAGTTGGAATTGGCTGACGCCCTGGAGGAATTTGCCGCCAATTACTCCCGGGGCATGAAGAAAAAGCTCGCTCTAACCTGCGCGATGCTCCACGATCCGGTGCTGCTGATCCTGGACGAACCGACTAATGGTTTGGATCCGTTCGCAACGCGCGCCCTGCATGGAATCATCCGCGCCAAAGCCGCAGAGGGCAAAACGATCTTTTTCAGCACCCACCTGCTCGATCAGGCTGAGCGGCTTTGCACTCAAATCGCGATCCTGGCCAAGGGCCGGCTCGTGGCGCACGGCACGTTGGCCGAGTTGCGCGAGCGCCTTGCAACCGACAGTTCGTTGGAAGAAATCTTTTTCTCTTTGGCGGGCGACGCCGCCATAGTGGCCGGGGCGTGAATTCCTACCCGGCCCCGAGCACCGCGCAAGCTATCTGGATTATCGGACGCCTGGCTTTGCGCCGCCTGATGAACCGCTGGCAAAGCCTGCGATTCCTGCGCGGGCGAAAGGCGGCGCCGCCCGCACGTTCCGGCACGCCGACCAAATCAAGGCCCCGGTCGGTTTTTGGCATCTGTCTCTTCCTTCTGATGGTCTTATCTGGATTCATCGTTGGCACAAGTGGAATAGTGCGAATCTCGCAGACCGCGAGCGATGTTCCGCAGTCGACCGACAAAATTGTAGTTAGTTCCTTTACCTACGCCAGGCTTTTGGAGATCGACAAGACTTTGGCGCACGGCGAAAAGCTCGATGGTCCGGCGGAGCGCAGGAGATACATGGGCGCATGGAGCGGCTCTCTCGATCAACTCTTTACCTTTGAAGTTCGGCGGGGAGACTTCACCGAAGCTGAGGAGAACGTTCGCCTGCGCAAGATGCGCGAACGATTCATCCAAAAAGGCGCTTCAGGTTTCGTGGGAACTGGAGCGGACTTCTTTGTTTCGGCTGAGACCTTGCCGCACACACCGGAAGCAAGAGGGGTCTTTCTGCGCTCGCTGAGTCTGCTCTTTGCGTTATGGGTACCGATTATCGTTTGTATGGCTCTCGGTATGAATAATAAGGATTTGGGCCAGGTCGAATGGAGCTTCGAGTGGCTATACACTTTTCCGGTCTCCGGTCGCGCGCTGTTCGTATCCAGGGTCTTCGTCTATTCATTCCTGGATCAATTGGTGTGGTGGCTCTTGTTTCCCTTTTCCGTGCTCGTGTATGTCGCCTGCGGGTCTGGCTATGGCGCGATCCTGTTCGGATTTGGCGCGACGCTTTATTTGGCGATTTCCGCGGGATGCGTCAGCACGGTGGCCGAGGTGGGGCTGCGCAAGTTCCTGAGTCCTGACCGGCTGAAAAACGCGCAGGCGTTGCTCACCGCGTTCGGAACCGCTTGTTTTTTGACTTTTTATGCTGCCATGTTTTCTCCCGTAATTATCGCATTCCTGATACATCGCGCGGCTTCGATGCCCGCCTTGATGACGTGGAATCCGTTCTTCCTGCTTTTGATGGTTGGCAATCCGGTTCTGCGCCAATGGCAGCGTCAACTGATCGTGCTCGGAATGATCGGAGCAACTTTGGCCACGGTCGCAATTGCCGTGCTCGCAAGCGAATGGCTCACCCGGGACGGATTGATCAAAGCTGGTGGACCATACCAAGGCGTCCGGTCGCCCGCGCGGAGTCGCACCCGTGAAACGTGGTTGTGGGGAATCGGGGCTCAGGAAATGCTGCTGCTGCGCCGGGATCGAAACCTCCTGGTGCAGGTGTTCCTCGTTCCGCTTCTGGTTCCCGCTTATTATCTGCTTATCGATCCTCATCTGCGTTCGGTCCTGACCGGGAACTTTCGGCGCGCCGCGATGGTCGCGTTTCTGGTTGGAGCCTATTCCTTTGTAAGCAGTGCCATTCCGATCCTGAACCGGGAAAGCAGGACGCTGTGGCTGTTGCTGTCGTTTCCGCGCAGCCTGGTGTCGACGCTGCTTAGCAAGACGATTTTCTGGGGTGCGATCGGCATCCTTTACGGCGGGGCGGTCCTGGTCATGTTGGTTCATTTCAGCCCTCATCTCCACGTCACCTCATGGGCGTATGTTTTCCTGGCGTTCTATGGAATCGCGCTTTATGCCTTCATCGCGTCCGGCGTGGGAATTCTGGCGGCCGATGTGTTCGAAACCGATCAGCGCGCGCAATTGAAAGTCAGCATGGTGTACCTCTACTTCATTCTGCTGGCTATCTACGGCAACATTTTTTATTCGGCTTCACTGTGGACGACTCTGGGACAACTGGTGCTGAGCACATTGCTGGCCTTCGCCCTGTGGCAAAAGATCAAAGACATCGCTCCTTTTATACTTGACCCCACTCAATATCCGCCCCGCACAATCAGTCTGGCCGATGGAATGATTGCGGCGCTCGGTTTCTCCGTTGCGCAGCCGCTGGCAATGATGGTGTTGTTGCACTCGTCCCTCTCTCTGACCGCACAGGTCACGATCGCTTACGTGATCGCGGGGCTTATTGTGAGCGCCGCGGTGCTCGTCACTTTCTGGTTGCAACACGTTCCCAATCTCTGGAGAGAAGTAGGCTTCGTCCCCTCCGGCCGGAAGGAAAGGCACCTCTCGGCGACGGCGGGCATCATTCAAGGCATGCTCTGGGGTGGCGCGGCCGCATTGGGCGCCTTCGTTTATCTTCATGCCTTGAGCCTCTTTCCCCAGTGGCAGGCGTGGAGAGACAATATTGACTCGGGCTCATTTCTCACCCATCCCAATCAGCCCGTGTGGATTTGCGTGCTGCTGATTGTCGGCGCACCGCTGCTTGAAGAATTTCTGTTTCGCGGATTGGTTTTTCAGGGATTGCGGCGCACCACAGGTCCGGCGCTGGCGGTTTTGGGCAGCGCCGCACTGTTCGCCCTGGTGCATCCGCCGATCGCGGTGATACCCGTCTTCGGTCTGGGAATCGCCGCGGCGATCAGCTTCGATCGATCGCGCTTTCTGCTGGCTCCCATCCTCACGCATGCCGTCTACAACGGATGCGTGCTCCTCCTCGGCAAGCTCTGAAGGTTCTTTCACCCTCAATAAGTATTACAGATTGCTCAAACAATTCTCTTCAGCGTCCGGCAGAATCCATATTCAAGACCTCAGCCAGATGCATCGCGCGACGGCCGGGGCAGAATTGAGCGATCTGGGTGCGGCAGGAGAAACCGTCGCTGATGATGATCGCCCGGGGATCGGCGCCGCGCACGGCCGGCATCAGGACGCGCTCGCCGACCGCGCGGGACACCTCGAAGTGCCCGGCGTCGTAGCCGAATGCACCCGCCATCCCGCAGCATCCCGAATCGGGTATCTGCAATTGAAGCCCGGGTATTCGCTTCAGAATCGCAGCTTCATTGTCCAGACCGGCGATGGCCTTCTGATGGCAATGACCATGCATCAGCGCGGTGCGTCCGGACAAAGCGGGGAGCTGGATATCCGGCGCCTGGCGCGCCAGGAACTCGTCCAGCATCAGGGCCGCTCTCGACAGCTTCCCCGCGCGCGGATCACCGGGAAAGAGCCCCGGTAACTCGTCGCGAAAGGTTAGCAGGCAACTGGGCTCCAAACCGACGATCGTGTACCCCGCATCCACAAGCGGAGTCAGAATGTCCATCACGCGAGTAAGCCAGCGGCGCGCCGTATCGAGCATCCCCTGGTCGAACAGCGGCCGACCGCAACACAAATCCGCTGCGGGGATTTCAACTCCAAAGCCCGCGCGCTCCAAAACTTCGACCGCAGCGCGCGCAATATGCGGTTCGAAGAAGTTGCTAAACGTATCGGGGAACAGGACCACCGTGCGCTCGCGGCCGGCGGTGGACAGGCGCCGCCCAAACCAGTTGCGGAAGGACTGCGCGGCGAACTCGGGCAGGGCGCGATCGCGATGGATAGCGAAGAACTTGCGCATGACCGCTTTGGATACGGGCAAACGAACCAGGCGATTTGCCACGCGGGGCGCGAATTGCGCGAGCCGCGCGGCCTGATGGATGCGGCCAAACAGATGGGCAGCCTGCGGACGGCGATTGCGCTGGTAGTAATGCGACAGGAACTCTGCCTTGTAGGTAGCCATGTCCACGCCGGCCGGACATTCGCGCTTGCATCCCTTGCACGCCAGGCAGAGGTCGAGCGCTTCATACACGGCGCTGTCGGCGGCGCCCGCGGTCAGGAAATCTCCGGTCAGAGCTTCGAACAGCAGATGCGCCCGTCCGCGGGTGGAGTGTGCTTCCTCGCGCGTCGCCATGTATGACGGGCACATCGTGCCCCCCTCCAGGTGGCGGCATTTGCCAATCCCGACGCATCGCGAGGCCGCGCCCGCGAAGCCGCCGTCGGCGCTGAAATCGAACTGAGTATGGACTGGGCGGGCGGGCGCCACCGCGCGCAGATTCGCGTCCAGGCCGTCGGGCGTCACGATCACGCCCGGGTTCATCCGATGGCCGGGATCGAAGATGCGCTTGAATTCGGCGAAAGCCTCGATCAATTTCGGCTCGAAAATTTTGGGCAGCAGTTCCGAGCGCGCACGCCCGTCGCCATGCTCGCCCGACAGCGAGCCGCCGAACTCGCCGACCAGCTCGGCAATCGACTCCATCGCGGAGCGAAAGCATCGGACACCCGCCGGAGTGGAGAAATCGAAATTGATTCGGCAATGGACGCATCCGTCGCCGAAGTGTCCATAAAAAGTGGCGGCCTCCAGGTGATGACGGTCGAGCAGCGCGTTGAACCGGCGCAGGAAGCCGCCCAGCCTGGCAGGCGCCACCGCGACATCCTCCGCGCCCGGCCATGTGCGGGGACGCCCCGCGATCACAGCGCTGGCCCCGAGGCCCGATTCGCGCAGATCCCAAACCGCCCGTTGATCGTGTTCTTCGCTGAACAGCTTGCAGACCGGATGGACGGCATGACGCTCGGCGCGCCGGGCCAATTCTTCCGCGCGTCCGCCGGCTTCATCCGCCGTGTCGGCTCCGAATTCGACCATCAGGTAGCCGCCGCCCGCCGGCAGCATCCGCTCGACTTCCGATGCGCCCGCCTTCATCCGGCAAAACTCGATCAGCCGGCTGTCGAAACCTTCCAGCGCCTGCGGCCGATGCTCCAGAATCCACGGCACCTGGTCGGCGGCCACGAACATGTCCTGGAATCCGATCATCAGCAAAGCCCGATGGCGCGGGCGCGGTACCAGGCGCACAGTCGCCGACAGCGTTATCGCCAGCGTGCCCTCCGAGCCCACCAGCGCGCGCGCAAGATTGAAGCCGTTCTCCGGCAGAAGCTGGTCCAGGTTGTAGCCCGAAACGCGCCTTGGGATTTGCGGGAAGCCGCTGCGAATCCGCTCGGCGTATCGATCGCGCAGAGCAATCAGCTGAGAGAAGATTTCACCCGCCCGCCCACTGCGCGCTACTTGCTCGCTGCCACCTGGACCCAAAGGCATCCGCGTGCCGTCATACAGGAGCGCGTCGATTTCGATCATATTGTCGACGGTCTTGCCGTACTGCACCGAGTGGGCGCCGCACGAGTTGTTGCCGATCATTCCCCCCAGGCAGCATCGATCCTTGGTCGTCGGGTCGGGGGCGAATTGCAGGTCGAGTTTGGCGGCGGCGGCGTTGAGTTGGCTCAAGACTACACCGGGCTCGACCACCGCAATCGCGCGCTCCGGATCGATGCGTCTGATCGAGTTCAGATATTTGGAGAAGTCCAGCACCAGGGCGCTGTTGCAGGTCTGACCGGCGAGCGACGTGCCGCCGCCGCGCGGCAGAATTGCCACCTCGTTGTCATGCGCAAGCGCAGTTGCGGCGATAACGTCGCCTTCGTGGCGCGGAACCACGACGCCCAGCGGAATCAGCCGATAGTTGGACGCGTCGGTCGAGTACAGGGCGCGGCTTCCCGCGTCGAAGCGAACCTCTCCTTCGACGCGCCGGCGCAGTTCATTTTGCAGGGCGGGGAGGGAGGCCTTCACTGTCCGCCGACAGGCCGCAAAGCCTGTCCCACCGCGATCAGGTGGGGTTGATGGCGATCTTTCCCATCACCTCGTTGCGCTCCATGATGTCTTGGGCCTTGCCCAGTTCCTTAAGCGGGAGCACCTTGCCGACGAACGGTTTGATCTGACCCGACTCAACGAAGCGCATCGCGTCGACCAGTTCGGCTTTGCTGCCGAGATGGGAGCCCAGGTAGTTCTGCTGCTTGTTCCACAACAGACGGATGTCCATGTGCGCGTCGAAGCCGGAGGTGGCGCCGCAGACCACGATCGTACCGCCCCACTTGAGGCACTGCATCGAGATCGGCCAGGTATCCGCCCCGGTATGCTCAAATGCGATGTCGCAGCGCTTGCCACCGGTGAATTTGCGGATTTCCTTGAATACGTCCTGCTTGGTGCGGTTGATAACAAACTCCGCGCCCAGCTCGCTGCACATCTTGAGTTTGTCGTCACCCGACGCGACGGCGATCGGGCGCGCATTGAACAGCTTGGCCACCTGGATCGCCATAATGCCCAGGCCGCCGGCGGCGCCCCAGATCAGCACGAAGTCGCCGGCCCGAATCCTGGCCCGCGTCACCAGCATCCGCCAGACGGTGACCAGCACCAAAGGCATCGAGGCGGCTTCTTCATGGCTCAACCGGGCCGGTTTGGGCAGCACGTTGACGGCGGGAACCTTGCAGTACTCGGCATGACCACCGTCGAGAGGCCCGGTCTGAAAGCCCCAGATTTTGAAGTCTTTGCAGAAGAACTCGTTGCCGGCGGTGCATTGATCGCACTCGCGGCACGAGAGTCCGCAGTGCACGATGACCTCGTCGCCCACTTTCACGCTCTGAACGCCAGGGCCGATTTCCGCAACCACACCCGATACGTCCGATCCGGAGATGTGCGGCAGGATGATTTCCATCCCGGGCAGTCCGCGCCGTGCCCAAATATCGTTGTAATTGCAGGCCGAAGCTTTGATCTGGATGACAACCTCATGGTAGCCGGCCTTGGGCTGGGGAGTGTCCTTGTACTGAAGGACCTCTGTGCCGCCATTTTTGTCGAAGATAACCGCCTTCATATTTACGCTCCGCGCTGCGTTCAGATTCTTAGCCAAAAGCTCAACATAGGTAGCGTTTTGGCGACTTCCGCACAACAGCCTAATGGGTGCTCCGAGGGCGCGCGGGGCACCTTTTTCGGGCATTTTTGACGATGTCGCGACGCTGCCCAATGGTTGATTGATCCATGGGAATTCCGTAGAAATCAACGGGCATTCGGCGCTTCCTCAGGGCTTTAGCTGCCTTGCGCTATCCGCATCTTTGAACAGGTATCGCAGCTTCGAACCGAAGGGCCGGCACAGTGATATAAAATGGCAGTCAGGAAAATCGAACGGGGACACTACTACGAAGACTTCGAGGTGGGGCACGTCTTCAAGCACCATTGGGGCCGCACCATCAACGAGGGTGACAACTCGCTGTTCACCAGCGTGACCATGAACTTCAACCCGGTCTATTTCAACCGCGAATACGCCCGCGGGCTCGGTTACAATGACGTCATCGTCAACCACATGCTGGTGCTCAACGTAATCTTCGGATTGTCGGTGGAGGACCTCAGCGAGCGCGCGATCGCTCATCTTGGATACGAAAAGGTGAAGTTTCTGGGAACAGTCTATTCCGGTGACACGCTGACCTCGCAGTCCGAGGTCCTGTCAAAGCGCGAAGCGTCGCGGCCCGACCGCGGGGTGGTGAAATTTCGCACCACCGGGTTCAATCAGCGCGGCGAGAAGGTACTCGAATACGAGCGTCCGGTCCTGATCCGCAAACGCAATCCCGGTCCCGCCAAGGAGTAATGCCCGATGCCGTCCGTTACGCCGGAACACGAAGAAATCCGCCGCTCCGTGCGCGAATTCGTCGAGCATGAAGTGGTGCCGATCGCCAATGACCTCGACCGCCAGGAAGCGCAGATTCCAGAATCCGTTATCCAGAAGATGGCCGAACTGGGCTACTTCGGCATCATCTTTCCACCCGAAGAAGGCGGGATGGGTCTGGATTACGTCTCGATGGCGATCGTAACGGAGGAGCTGTCGCGCGGATGGCTTTCGGTGGGCTCGGTGATGACGCGCAATCTAATCACCGGCAGCCTGATTCACAACAACGGTACGCCCGAGCAGAAGCAGACCTTCATGCCGCGGATCGCCCGCGGCGAGGTGATGACGGCGGCGGCCTTCACGGAGCCCGACACCGGATCGGACACGGCGTCGCTTAAGCTGCGCGCCGTCAAGCATGGCGACGGTTACCTGCTAAAGGGCGCCAAGATGTGGTGCACTTTCGCCAACCGCGCCAACATCCTGACGATAATGACGCGCACCGACCCGGACGTATCAAAGAAGCATCGGGGGCTGTCTCTGATGCTGTTCGAAAAGAGCCCCGGCGACGGCTTTGCACCACCGCATCTGACCGGGTCCAAAATCCCGACCATCGGCTACCATGGCATGAACAGTTTCGCCTTGTCCTTCGACGACGCGTTTGTGCCGGCCGGCAATCTGATCGGCGGCAAGGAGGGCCAGGGCTTCTACCAGCTGATGAACACCTACGAAGCCGCGCGCATCCAGACCGCGGCGCGCGGCGTGGGCGTGGCGCAGGCGGCCTACGAATGCGCGGTGAAGTACGCCAAGGAGCGGACCCAGTTCGGCGTGCCAATCGGTAATCACCAGGTGATTCGGCACAAGCTGGCGCACATGGCGGTGGATATCGAGGCGGGGCGCCAGCTTGCCTACTTCGCCGCCTCGCAGAAGGACACGGGCAAGCGATGCGACTACGAGGCGGGGCTGGCCAAGGTGTTTGCCGCCGAGATGGCGGAGCGGGTTACACGCGAGGCGATGCAGATTCACGGCGGGTACGGCTATTCGATGGAATTCAATGCGCAGCGCTTCTGGCGCGACGCGCGGGTGCTGTCGATCTTCGAGGGCACCAGCGAGATCCAGCTGGAAGTAATCGGCCGCCGCATCATGGAACAGTAGTCCGACGGGGACGGGACGAATGAGTATCACAAGCGACGGCAGCTACTTCGAAGACTTTACGGTGGGCGACACGCTGGTCCATCAGCGCGGCCGCACGATCACCGAAACTGACAACCATATGTTCACCTCGCTGGTGATGAACACGGCGGAGCTTCATTTCAATCAGCATCTGGTGGATCGGGAGCCCGAGACCTACTTCAGCGGGCGGCGCGTCGTTTACGGCGGCGTGGTGCTGGCCTTCGTCGTGGGCCTGGCTTCCGAAGACACCAGCGAGAACGCGATCGCGGAATTGGAAATGGACAACGGCCGCCATACCAACCCGGTCTTTCACGGCGATACGATCTACGCCGAATCGACCGTGCTGGAAAAGCGCGACTCCGATCGGCCCGACGCCGGCGTGGTGAAGTTCAAGCTGATTGGCAAACGGCCCGACGGCACGGTGGTGGTCGAAATCGAGCGCTCGGTGTTGATCAAGCGCAAGTCCTACTTTCTCAAAAACTCCTAAGAGGTTTAGACGATGTTTGTGCTCGACGGCGGCAAGCGCTTTGTGATTCCCCGCACCGAGATGACCTATCCGGGTCACAATCTGAAGCTCCATCAGAACGCGGCCGATCCGGTCAAGGCGCGGGTCGATCACGTGATGGCGGACTTCGAAGACGCCTGCCCCTACGAGTTCAAGGGCGAGAAGAGCCGCAAGGTGATGGTCGAGGCGCTCAACACACTGGACTTCGGCAAGAAGGTCGTCACCATCCGGCCCAACAATATCCACTCGAGCTTCTTCAAGGGCGACATGGAAGCGGTAGTGCTGGGCGCCCCCAACCGCTTCCACGGTATCATCCTGCCCAAGACGCGCGGGCCGGAGGAGATCGTCGCCGTCTCGAAGTTGCTCGACGATCTGGAGAAGCGCGGCGGTTGGAAATACAAGCTGCAGATTGAGTCCCTGATCGAAACACCGCACGCCCTGATCAGGGCCTATGATATCGCGAGCGCGTCGGAACGGATGGCCGGCCTGATTTTCGGAATCGCGGACTTCGCCGCCAACCTGGGTATCCGCGAGATCGTCGAGGAGCAGAACCGCAACTTTCACTATTCCAAGCAGGCGGTGGTAATTGCGGCCAAGGCGGCCGGTCTGCATGCGATCGACAACGTTTACCTGCGGCTGATGCGCAAGGACGACCCACCCGAGCGCGTCGCCGAAATCGAGCGCGGGCTTCGCGAGAAGAACAGCGGCGCGGCCAACCTGGGAATGGACGGCACCTGGGTGATTCATCCGCAGCAGGCGGAGATCGCCAATGCCTGCTTCTCGCCCACCGCCGACCAGATCGAAGAAGCCCGGCGGGTCGTGAAGCTGTACCACGAAAAAGGCGGCGGCTCGATGGCCGACCCCAAGACCGGCGACATGATCGACGAAGCGACGATCAAGATCGCGCTGATGGACCTGGCCAAGGGCGTTCAGATGGACCTGGTGTCATCGGAGGAACTCGCCGACTGGTCCGCCCGCAGCCGCGAGATCACCGGCTACGACATCCTCCAACTAATGCGGCGCGTGCAATAGCCAACCGAGGCTCCCCGGGCATCAAAATTTGGGCAATGCGTCCTTTCGCAGTCTGCAGCCCGGACTGGCTAGTCCCGCCTGACCGCGACGCCGAATCTGCTGCCGGGACACTTTAAGACGCCATTACTAGTTCCACGCTCTTGCGGCCAAGTTGTCAAGTTGAAATGCGATCATAGTAGTCATCTTATATTCGGTACTGAGATATCGACTGATATGCGCGGCAGCGATTAGACTAACCGATCTATACTTCGATATTCCGGTAGGTCCAAGAAGGGCTAGTGATTCTGAACATAACGCGACGACGGTTCATTTCGGCCGATGGGGTCCCCGAAAATCGGCCCTGAGCCGGCATAAGTCATTCTATCGTTCGTTTGAAATTCTCACGTCCGGACTATCGAACAAACAATTGTATTATTAGTCCGCGGACAGTGAAGGATGGCAGGCAGGACGCCCGGCTCCGACTACATCAGCCGAACGACCGGATGATTCAGGAGCCTTCGGTCAGCTCGACGATTGCGCGGGCGCATTCCACCGGCTTGGTGAACATCACGCCGTGGCCGCTTTTGATCGAGCGGATGGTCGGGTTGCGCAATCGGTCGGTAAACAGCGGATGGAACCGCAGAGGATCGATCGCCAGATCGTCCTCGAGGACGATGACGCTGGTCAGCGGATCGAGCGCGTAGAAGTCCTTCATCGCAACGGGTTCGGAGAGCACCGACATCTGGTCCGGAACAATCGCCGCGATCACGAAATCCTGAAGATCGCGCGAAGCGTCGTGCAACTGATGGCGGCGGAAGCGGTCCGTCATGGACTCCCGCGATCGGGTCCGGCCGTTTCGCGACCCGACCCCGCCGGTTTGGAACACCTCCATCGCCGACTCGCCGTCGCGCATCACCATCGCCGAGATAAAAATCAGCCGCTTGATCCGCTCCGGCATCCTGACTGTTACACCTGGAATGATGATCCCCGCCATGCTGTGGCCGACCAGCACCACGTCGCGCAGATCGCGCTCCTCGATATAGCGCGCGACCGCGTCGATATGCACCGCTAGAGTGATTTTCTGAACGTCGTAGGGGTTTTCGCCGCGGCCCGGCAGATCGACGGCCATCGCCCGATGCCCGAGCTTTTGCAATTGCGCGACGACCGCGGCCCAACTCCATGCGCCGAGGCTGCCGCCATGAACCAGTACGAAAGTCTCCGCCACGCTTGTCCTCCCAGGTTTCAGGATCGCGGTCAGGTGCTATTTTCTATCATTGCGCCGCCTGTTGCGGCCAGCACCGGACGCTCTGCACCGGCGGCAAGCTTTTCAATTCAGGCCCATTTTCGATATTGATGGGGCCATGAAGATTGCGTCGGCTTTGATCCTCAACGATTACCAGAAGGCTCTCATCAGGGCGGCATGCCCCGAAGCGGAGATCGTCTGTCCCGCGCAGCGCCTGCGCAACCCAGTGGTGTGGGACTCCGACGTGCTCGACCCGCTGGTCAGGGACGCCGAGATCCTGATTGGCCATCGCGCGCGCCCGGGACTGGCCGAGTTCGCCCCGCGCCTCAGATGGATTCAGTTCCTGGGAGCCGGGATTGACCACCTGAAGATCACGGACCTGCTCGCCCAGGACCGGATCATGCTGACCAACGCGAGCGGCGTTTCCGCCACCTGGATCGCCGAATACGTGCTGGGCTCGATGCTGCTGTTCACTCATCGCTTTCACGTGACGATGGCGGCTCAGCGGCGGCATGAATGGCTCGGCTTCGGGTCATTTATGCAGGGCGTCGAGGGTTTGCGCGGCAAGACAGTGGGTATCCTCGGCTATGGCGCGATCGGGCGCGAAACCGCCCGCCTGTGCCAGGCCCATAACATGGAGGTGCTGGCGCTCAAGCGCAATCCGCATAATCGCGGCGATACGAACTGGGTGCGCCCCGGAATCGGCGACCCCGAAGGCGCCATCCCCGCACGATGGTTCGGTCCGGAGGAGCGCGACGAGTTGCTGGCGGCGAGCGACTATGTTGTGGTCAGTCTGCCGCTGACGCCCGACACCCGGCATTTCCTGGGCCGGCGCGAATTTGACGTTATCAAACGCGGCGCATACCTGGTCAACGTCGGACGCGGCCCGATTATCGATCAGCAAGCGATGATCGCGGCGCTCAAGGACGGCCGGTTGTCGGGCGCTGGTCTGGACGTAACCGACCCCGAGCCCCTCAATGCGGAAAGCGAGCTGTGGGACATGGAAAACGTGATCCTGACACCGCATTCCTCCGGTGCCAGAAGGACGTATTACGACGTTGGATGCGAGCTGTTCGCCGAGAATCTACGCAGGTTTCAAAGCGGCCGCGAGCTGATCAATCAGATCGACCGCACCCACTGCTACTGAATTCCATTTGCGCCTGCAATGTCTCTCGCCCGACAACTCTCCGCAAGGTGGGGAGATATTTTTCGGAGGGAGTTATTCCAGGAACAGCTTATTACAACTAGAGCTCCAGCATTTTGCGCGTGTCTTGCGGGGTTGCGACTTCGTGACCCATCGACTTCACGATCTGCACCGCGCGCTCGACTATCTGCGGATTGCTGAGTTTGCCTTCCTTGCCGTACTGGTAATCCTCCAGCCCCAGCCGGATGTGTCCGCCCATCGCCACCGCCACCGGCGCGATTTGCAGCACGTCGCCGCCAAAGCATGAAGCGAACCAGTACGCGCGCACGCCCTTGAGTAGCTGGTTGTAGCCCTGGATGCTCTCAACGGTCGGCGGCAGGCCGAAGGGCTGCTCCGGTCCGCCGAAGTAATACTTGAGCAGCAGCGGTTCTTCGAGCAGCCCCTGCTCCAGGAAAATCAGCGACGTGCGCAGGAAGGTGCCGTCGAAGATTTGCAGCGTCGGACGCTTAAGCCCGCATTCCCTCATCAGCTTGAGCGTATCGCGCAAGACATCGAACGAGTTTTGATAGGTGCCGCCGCGCAGCGTCTTTTTCCTGGCGTCCCAAACCGCCAGGTTCACCGACCCCATGTCGGCAGCGCCCAGGTCCGGCTTGGTGGCGGGATCCTTCGATAATTCGACGAAATGGCTGTAGCGCACGGCGGCGTCCTTGCCGCCCGGAAAGGTCGGCCACATCAACGGCGCATTGGCACCCATCGCCGAGCGGACCCGCTTGTACACTTCAGCGTAGTACGGCACGTCCTGGCACCATTCGCCGTCCGGCTTGCGGACATGGAAATGGATCAGCGCGGCGCCCGCCTTGCAGGTCGCGATGGCGTCGTCGGCAATTTCCTCGGGCGTGTAGCCAATGTGGGGATTGGCGTCCTTCATCGCGATTCCGTTGATCGCGGACTCGATCATTACCTTCGCCATGGCATCCTCCGCGCGTGATGGGTTACTTCGCGTTGGCTAGCAAAGCCGCGCGAGAACATCAAGATCGACGGCGTCGGGCCGAACCTTGATTCTTTATCCCTGAAGGGTTACGGCTCATCGGGTCGAGACGAGCAGCGCCTGCGGCACACAGGACGCATAACACGAACCCGCGATGCCAGGGAGACTTGCGATGAGCGGTGAAGCTGGGAAAAGCGCACAACCCGGTCCGTTGGCCGAATGGGATGAATTCTTGGAAATGCTGCGCAACAGCGGCCGCGAGTCGGTCGCGATGCTGTGGGATCCAGGTGACGAGCGGATGCGGCTGGAAAACTACCGCTACATGCTGATCAGCCTCGCGCAGGGTTTCCTGATGATTTTCCAAACCGACCCCGACTATCCCGACTGGGTGACGTTCATAAACCAGGGCTTTCCCAACGCGGGCCCCAATCCCGACACCATTTACTGGTACTCTCCGATTCGAGCCGACGGGACTTACCGTTTATCGGGCACGCGCGGCAGCGTTTACTACTGCGATATCCAGGTGGCCGGCGGGATGCTCGGCATGTTCGACAAACCCGGTCCGCGGCTGAGCGGCGTTGACCTGGACACCATCAAAATTGAAGCGGACGGCTCATTCGAGCTGGTCCTCAGCAAAGAGCGCCCCAGCGGATATGGCGGCAACTGGCATCCGCTTGACCCGCGCGCGATGGATATTTGCGTGCGACAGGTTTCCTACGACTGGCTCAATGAAGTCGACGCGCGTATCGCAATCGAGCGCCTGGACGTTCCCGCCGCCCGGCCGCGGGTCAAAAAGGAGCAGCTCGGCGCCAAACTGAAACAACTGGTCCGCTACGTCGATGTATGGGGGCAATTCTGGCTTAAGTACACGCGCGATTTGCGCGCCAGCGGCGTCATCAACCGTCTCGAACAGATGCGTATCGGGGAGAATATCGGCGGACTCGAGGAGCAATACTACTATCACGGAATTTACGACATCAAACCCGACGAAGCATTGATCGTCGAAACCGAAGTGCCCAAGAAGTGTTTCTACTGGAATATCCACATCTGCGACGAGCAGTTTCTGGGCGTGGATTGGACCAACTGCCAGTCAAGCCTCAATGGCAATCAGGCGCTGCTGGATTCCGATGAGCGGTTCCGGGCTGTGGTCGCGATGAAAGATCCCGGCGTGCCAAACTGGCTCGATACCGCCGGCTTCTCCAGCGGTCAATTCATGGGACGCTGGCTGCGCTCCGATTCAACGCCGCTGCCCAGCGTAAAGAAAGTGCCCCTGGCCGATGTCCGCAAGCATCTGCCGGCCGACACGCCGGAAATGTCGCCGCAAGAGCGCGACGCCAGCCTGCGCCTGCGCCGCAAGGGCGCACAGTTGCGCCGCCGATGGTGATCGGGGAGAGCGGTTTAGAGAATCGCGCAAGATGGCCATACCGGAAAAATTCGCCACCGCCGAAGGGGCGCTGCATGAAGCAGCGAGCAGGCAAACCGGCCTGGATGATTTCGGCGATGACGCATACCTTCAGGGCCTCCGCGTGCTGCTCCGGGCGCTGGACACGGATCTCAGTCTGACCGGCGCCTGCCGCGATCGGGTTTTCAGCTCGATTGTAGGCGTGCTGATTGGGCGATTGTACGCGCAAAAAGGATGGCAGGAGAATCCGGATTGCCTGCGTACCGTGATTCGCCGCCCCTTGATCATAACCGGCATCCCGCGCACCGGCACGACCGCGCTGCACAAGGCGCTCTCGATGGACCCGCAGTTCCAGGGACTGGAGCTGTGGCTGGCCGGGACGCCGATGGTACGGCCGCCGCGCGAGCAATGGGCGGGCAATCCGTTGTTTCGCCAGGCGTCGGCCGGATTGGCAGCGGTCGCCGAGGTCGCACCGCTGGTCAAGACGATTCACGACATGGTCGCTGACGAACCTGACGAATGCCTCAACGCGATGGTGCAGAGCTTCGTCACGATCCAGTTCAGCTCCACCATGCACGTGCCGAGCTATCACGAATGGTTTCTCGCCCAGGACGAAACGCCGTCATATCGGCGTTACGCCGATTTGCTGAAACTGATCGGCTTTCACGATCAGGACAAGCGATGGCTGCTCAAGAATCCAGGCCACGTGCTCGGGATCGAACCGCTGCTCCAGTCATTTCCTGATGCCTTGATCGTTCATACCCATCGAAATCCAATCGAGGCGGTGCCTTCGACTTGCAGCCTGGTCGAAACGTTTCGCACTTTTTATCTGGGCGGCCAGACTTATCCCCGCGAGTTGGGCCGCACCCACAGCGAGCTTTGGAGTATCGGGTTGCGGCGCATGATGGCGGCGCGCGACCAGCAGCCCGAGCGCTTTTACGATGTTGAGTTCGGCGAACTCAACACTGACCCGATCGGCGTAGTCCGCGGGGTTTACGAATGGGCGGGTCTGGTTCTCGACCCGCACAGCGAGCGGAAAATGAAAGACTGGCTCGACACGCATTCGGAGGGCAAATCCGGCGTCCATCGATATTCTGCCGAGCAGTTCGGGTTGAGCCCTGAAACAATCAAGCGTCAATACGGCGAGTACTTGGCGCGATACTATCCGTCGGCGTTAGCGCACTAACCGGCGAGCAGCGGGAAAACGCTGTGCAAAGAGGACAAGTGCCATGGCGATCAAAATGTCGCGACAGATGCGCGGATGGGCGATCGTTGGTGCGTTCTTTCTGGCCGCCGCCTTTATCCAAGGGTCCGGATTCGACACGGTCGGCGTATTCATAGCGCCGCTGGTAAGGGAATTCGGATGGAGCCGCGCGCAGGTCTCCACCTTGCCCTCGATGATTGCAATCTTTATCGGCGTGTCCGCCCCGTTTATCGGATGGTTGCTCGACCGGATGGAGGCGAAGTGGATTGCCGCCGTCGGCAGCCTGCTGTCCGCCGCCGCGTTTGTGATTGCGGCAACCGCCACCAGCTACAAGACGATGCTGTTGGCGTATTGCACGCTGGGCGTCGGGATGGCTTCGGGCGCCGTGCTGCCGTGTTATTTCGTGGTGAGCAACTGGTTCAGCGATCGGCGCGGCCTGGCGCTTAGCGTGTCGCAGGTCGGAATCGAAGTCGGCGGCACCGCGATGGCACTGCTAACCGCGTGGCTGGTGCAGACCCACGGCTGGCGCTTTTCCTATTTTTTTCTCGCCGTGCCGATCGTTGTGCTGGTTGTACCGCCGCTGATGTTGCTGGTGGAGAATCGCCCGCACGAGGAGAATCCGGCGCAGGCATCGGGCGCGCAGACGCAGAGTGTGCCGGGACTGGAAGTCGGCGAGGCACTGGCGGCGCGGTCATTCTGGTTGATCGCCGCGTTTAACTTTTGCTCGGTCGCCGTGGGCACCGCATTGGTGGTGCACCTGGTTCCCTACCTTATCGGACTCGGTTTCACCCCCACGCGGGCGGCCACGATATTCAGCGCGACGCTGGCCTTCCAGCTGCCAGGCAAACCCGTGCTGGGCTGGCTGGCCGACCGTATCGGGATTCGGCTGACGATGACCATCGATATATCACTGGTTGCCTTGGGATGCGTCCTGCTGCTGGGCGCCCGCTACCTGCTGCCGTTGGGGTTGTTCGTCGTAATCTACGGCTTCACCTTCGGAGCGCCGATACCTTTGGTTCCGATGCTGCTCGCCGACGCCGTGGGGCTCAAGCGCTTTGGCTCGCTTACCGGTTTGCTCTCGATCCCTTCGGTCATCGGAAGCGCGGCAGGACCGATTGTCGCCGGCGCAATCTTCGACCGCACCGGCAGTTACGTTTGGTCGATTGAATTGTTTATCGTGTTACTGGTGGTCGCCGCGGCGCTGCCCCTGCTGTGTGTTCCGTTCGAGGTGCGAGGCGCCAATGAGCCGCTGGCTCGCGAGGCGATGGCGGCAAGGTAAACGACGCCGCGGACCATCGTCAGGCAAGGGAGAAATGAAATGGCAGGACGTCTGTCCGGTAAAGTTGCGCTGATCACGGGCGGAGCCGCGGGCATGGGCGCGGCCTTTGTACGGGTGTTCGCGGCGGAGGGCGCCAAAGTGGTCGCCGCTGACATCCAGGACGAGTTGGGTCCGAAGGTGGCCGAAGGTGTGAATCGCGCTGGTGGAGAAGCGATCTACCTGCATCTCGACATCAGCCGGCAGCGGGACTGGACGATCGCCGTCGCCGAAACCGTAAGGCGTTTCGGCAAACTGACCACGCTGTGCAATGTAGCCGGGATTTACCGTACCGAAGGCACCGAAACCGAGACCATGGAGGGATGGGATCAACTCATCGCGATTAACCAGACGGGCGTATGGCTCGGAATGAAGGCCGCGATTCCGGAAATGAAAAAGGCCGGCGGCGGCGCGATCGTGAACATATCGTCGGTTGCCGGATTGTCGGCGCGGCCGATGGCGATCGCGTATCACGCGGCCAAGGCCGCCGTTCACCTGATGAGCAAAGTGGCGGCGCTGGAGTATGCGCGCGAAGGAATTCGCGTCAACTCGATTCATCCCGGCTTCACGATGACCTCCACCGCCTCGGCCCTGCCCGAAGATATGAAAAAGATGCTCGCCGATCCGGTCCCGATCGGCCGCGCTGCCACTCCGGAAGAGATCGCCTATGGCGCGCTGTACCTATGCTCGGATGAGGCAGCAATCGTCACCGGCACCGAACTGGTGATCGACGGCGGTCTGTCAGCGCGGCATTAGCCGGCCACAGAAAAAAGGCCACGGGGATGGAAGCGCTTTAACGCGCAACACGACGGGTGCTCACAATACCTCCACCGGCCATCAAGACGCAGGAGTCCAACACCAGTGCCACGCAGGACACGGCCATGGGAGTGGGCGATCTGTTCGCCAACACCACCGGCAACTACAACGCCGGCTGTGGCAGGCGCTTCGATGAATACATAAGCACGTTCCGTCGCGTCAATTGAGGCAGCGATAGAGCTCAGGACGGAGCGGCGCCGCCGCGCAGCACGCGGCCCGGCATCGGGCCGCGCGGATCGACCGCGTCCTTGCCCTGCGCGCGGATGGTCACCCCGTTAACCATGACCATCTCGATTCCCGACGGTTCGGAGATCAGGCGGTCAGCGCCGCCCGGCAGATCATTGACACGTCGCAAAGGTCCCGCCCCTACCGTGTCGGGATCGAACAGCACCAGGTCGGCCGGCGCCCCAACCGCGATCCGGCCGCGGTCGCGTAAGCCGTAAACCTCCGCCGGACGCGCGGTCATCATCCGCACCGCCTGCGGCAGTGCAAGTGCCTTCCTTTCCCGCACCCAGTGGCCCAGCACGTATGTGTAAGCACAGGCGTCGCAAAGCTGGCTGGCGTGCGCGCCCGCGTCAGTAAGACCAAGCATCGCGTCGGGTTGATTCAGGAGTTGGCCTACCTTTTCTTCGTCGTCGTTCAGGATGGTGATGCTGAACAACGCGGTGAGCCTGGACGCGATCGACAGGTCCAGCATCAAATCGACAGGATGGACGCCGCGTTCGCGGCTCACTTCGGCAACAGTGCGCTGCTCCAGTTGCGGCTCCGCCGGGCAGGAGGAGATCAAAATCCGCTCTGGGTTCAAAGCGCGGTTGATGGCGGCCTTGGGGCCGTCGGTCAGTTCCTTGTAAGCGCCGCGGAACGCCGGATTGGCATAAACACGCATCTTGCCGGGCACGTCGAGCGCCTCGGAGACGGGTTTGAAAGTGCGGATATTCTCCAGCGGGAAAGGCTCGCGGAAATTGAATTCCATCACCAGCGGCCGCGCGGAGAATTGCGGCACCAGTGACACCCCCTCGCCCTCCAGCGTTCTCATCCGCTCGAGGTGCGCCAGCATCTTTGCCCAGTCCTCGCGTCCCGCCAAAAAGGAAAAGCTGATCGGACGGCCGTTGGCGCGCGCGATTTGCTCGTACTCGTCGTAGGACAGACCCTGGCCGGTGGCGACCTCGACAGTGCCGCGGCGGCTTTCACCCAGTATGGAGGCGAGCGCCTTGATCTCTTCGATCGTGGCGAGGCGGCTGGGCACCGGCCGGCCCATGTAGCCGATATGCGCGAATCCCTTGGAGGTGGCAAAGCCGGCCGCGCCCGCCGCCATCGCCTCGCGCACCAGGTCCTGCATCGCCTTGATTTCCTGCTCCGTGGCGGCGCGCTCGTAAGCGTCCTCGCCCATCACGTACATCCGCACGGCGGTATGGCCCACCAACGCCGCGACGTTGATTCCGACGCCGTGCCGCTCGATCGCTTCGAGGTATTGCGGGAAGGTCTCGAAGGGCCAATCGTAACCCAGGCCGGTTTCAAGCGCGGTGAGGCTCATCCCCTCAACCTTTTCCAGGGTGCGCATGATTTGCCCGCGATGCTCGGGGCGGGTCGGCGCTACTCCGAAGCCGCAATTGCCCATCACGACCGTCGTCACGCCATGCCAGGGCGACACAGTGAGCATCCGGTCCCACATCACCTGGGCGTCATAATGCGTATGGATATCGACGAAGCCCGGAGCAACGACCAGACCGCCGGCGTCGATCGTTCGTGCCGCCGCGCCGGGCGCGTCGCCCACGGCCACCATGCGGCCGTCCTTCACCGCCACTGCACCTTGCTTACCCGGCCGACCGCTGCCATCGAGGATCAGCCCACCGTCGATCTTTACGTCGTAGTCCATGGTGACCTCCTGCGGCCCAGGCGCGCGGCATGGTTTCCGATTACAGCCGCGCCGTTGAATCGAATCTACACCTATTCATGGGGCGCCGCGCAAACGCCGCGATCGGCGCTTCGGCCCGCGCTTAGGCGCGCGCGGCTTTGCCCTCTGCCAACAATTCCGGCGCCAGCGCGCGTACCATCCGCCGCATACCGTCGCGCCATTCCACCTTGGTCTCGCCCACCAGCGACTCCATCCGTGTAAGGTCTGTGCACAAGCTCCCGAAAGCCCGAGGGTTGTCCACGTAGCGTGGCTCCAGCCCGGTCAACTCGCCGAGGTAGCCGCACCATTCCTCGATACTCACGCGCGGCGACCCGGCGAAGTTGGTCAGCGTCACCTCGGGTGTGGCGGCGGCCAGCAGGCGCGGAATTTTTTCGATGTAATCTTCCACGTGCAACAAATTGTAATAATTTGGCCGTTCCGGATGGACTTCGATCGGCGCGCCATTCTTCATCATCATCAGGTGGAAATACGGCCAGCCGCCGATGTCGCCGTAGGGAACGCAAAGGCGGGCGATCGTGGTCGGGATTCCAAACTGGCGCGCGGCAAACATGCACACTCGCTCACCTGCGATCTTCGAGATCGAGTACGTCGCCGACATCACCCGGTGATTGTCGGCCAGCGGGTCCGACTCCTTGCGCGGCTCATGGCCCCGGTATTCGTAAACTCCCGTGGTCGATACATGCAGGAACGCCTTGGCGCGGCGGCATCGCGCCATCAGAAAGCCCACACCCTCCGCATTGGCCGGAAAATCGATTTCGAACTTGTTCGACCGCCCGACTCCGCAGTTGATCACGTAATCGACGTCCTCAGGTATCGCCGAGAAGGTTTCCGATTTGGCGAGATCCGCGGCAATCGGTATGCCGCCGAGTTCCTCGATCGCCCGGCGATCCTCCGCCCTGGCGTATCGCGCCATCGCATAGACCTTCCCGGCCTTGCTGTATTCGCGCACCAGCGGCCGCGACACCATGCCTGTCGCCCCGGTGATCAGGATACTTTTGCCCTCGAAACCTACCGGCTGCAGCGCCATGATTTTCTCTCCTGATGGAACGATTCAACTTAGCCCGAGCGCGCCGTCCAACGCCAGATGGCGCGGATGGTTGACGCTGGTTTGGCGCTGATGGGGAACCGGGCTATAACGGTGAGCGTTCCGGGATCGAAATGAGCGCAATCCGGAGGATGTCATGAAAATAGGCGTGGCGAGCGTTATTACCGACCAGACCATCAGCATCGAGGACTATTATCGCACCTGCGAGTCGCTTGGATACGAGTCCGCGTTCATCGGCGAGCATGCGATAATTCCGGTGGAGCACGTGACTCCGTTTCCCGCCGGAGGCGCGGTGCCGGAGCGCTACAAACGTTTTCCCGATCCTTTCGTTGCGTTGGCTGTGGCCGCCGCCGTGACCAAGACCATCAAGATCGGCACATGTATCTGCCTGGTTCCAGAACGGCATCCGCTGCTGCTCGCCAAGGAAGTGGCGAGCGTGGATTATTTTTCCGGGGGCCGCTTCATCTTTGGCGTGGGCGGCGGATGGTTTCCCGAGGAGAGCGAAATCATGGGCGCCAATTTTAAGCGCCGATGGCCTCAGACGGTCGAGTATCTGAAGGCCGCGCGCGAATTGTGGACTAAAGAGGAGGCCAGCTTCTCGGGCGAGTTCGTCAAATTTCCGAAGGTCTATTGCTATCCCAAGCCGATCCAGAAACCGCACCCGCCAATTCATATCGGCGCGGGTGGTTTCAATCAGTCCTGCACTCGCGCGCTGCGCAACACGGTCGCGATCGGCGACGGCTGGATGCCAGTGTATCTCCCGCCGGACCGGCTCTCGAAAGAATTGGCGACGCTGCGCAAGATGTGCGAGGAAGCCGGCCGCGACTTTAACAAGATCGAGATTTCAGTCGTGGTGATGGATTCGCGATCGGCTGATCCCAAGGGCATGATTGCGCAGTACAAAGAGGCCGGATGTCATCGGTTGATTTTCGGCGATCAGATTCTGCCCGCCGGCGGCGAGGGCCAGCGCAAGCTGGAGAAAATTGCGCAAGACTTTATCAAGTGATGACCCTGGACAGCTTGCGAACTTGATCGGTTTATAAGAGGAGCGGGCGCCCCTGCCCGCCCCTCTTACGTCCACTACTTCGAGCCATCCTATGACTTCGGCCAGTTGTTCCCGTAGTTATCCAGATAGGTTACATCCCTGAGGGGCAGCCGCCGCACGGGACCGTGCCCGTATCCTTCCACCGGGTATCCAATCGGCAGTGCCGCGAACAGCCGCATGTCGGCGGGCGCGCCGAGAATTTTTCTCATCTCCTCTTCTTTATATGCAAGCACAGTAGTCAGAACGGTTCCGAGGCCAAGCGCGCTGGCGGCCACTATCATATTCTGCACGGCAGGAAAGATGCTGCTGCCGGTCAGGCGCAGAAAAGTTGGCATTTGATCGCTGGGCAGATTGGGATTCTCCTGATCGGGCGTAAACTGCAGCCACGCCAGGATCAGGACCGGCACCTCACCGAAATGCTCGGCCAGGTGGGTCGCCGCCGACAGCATCGTCTTCTGCCGCTCTTTGGTCATGTGCACCGGAGGCTTGCGATTCATATATGCTCTACCGGCGATTTCCATCGAGGCGCGATAAATGTCGCCGATCCGGCGGCGCCGCTCCGCATCCTTGATTACGAAGAAGCGCCAGTTCTGCAAATTGCTGCCGGTTGGCGCGCGCACACCCGCGTCGACGATTTTTTCAATCAGCTCATCGGGCACGGGATCGGGTTTGAGGCGGCGCAACGCACGCGCAATGTGCATTGCCTCGAATACTTCCATTTCTGCCATTTTGATGCCTCCGATTCGGTGCGCTAAGCGCTCTGACTCTGGTCTCCGCAACCGACTGCGGAAAAACGACTGACTCTACTTTCGCTTGTAACTGCACAACACGCCAGCGCTTTCCAGCTGCGCTATCTTCTCCGGCGCATATCCCAAATAGCTCTCCAGGACCTCGCGATTGTGCTGACCCAACGTTGCCGTCTCCAGCGGCAGCTCATCGGGGAAGTCCGAATAACGAAACGGAAACCCGGGCACCTGGTACTGGCCCAGCAGCGGATCCGAGATAGTTCGTACAGTGCCGCGCTGGCGCAGGTGCGGATGGTCGATCGCTTCCTCCACCGACAGCACCGGCGCCACCGGCACATGATGAGCCTCCATCGCCGCAACTGCCGCGTCGTCGCTGGGCATCGAGGCCAGCCAGCCCTGGATTGTGTCGATGATAAACTGCTTGTGCGCGACCCGACCGGGCTCGGTCTTGAAGCGCGGATCGTCTCCCATTTCGGGCTTACCCATCGCCTCGCACAACGATTTCCACTGCGCCAGCGTTATTGCGATGATGAAAACATAGTGCTCTTTGCCTTTGAACAGGCCCACCGGGCAATGGGTCTCATGATGGAGTCCGGCGCGGCGCGGCTTGATCTCGCCGTGGCTGGAACTGGCTAATACGACGCTTTCCTCGTGGCAATGGAAGTAGGAATCCAGCAGCGTCACTTCCAGGAACTGTCCGCGGCCGGTGCGCTCGCGATGCAGCAACGCGTAGCCGATTGCGCCGTAGGCGTGAACCGCCGTCATGACGTCGCCCATCGCGGTGCGCAGCGGATAGGGCGGTCCGTCCGGCTCGCCAACCATCGAAACGATCCCCGCGTAGCACGCTCCGATCGGGTCAAAGCCGGGTTTGAACGCCAGCGGCCCGCTCTGGCCGAAAGTCGAAATCGAACACATCACTATCCGCGGATTGATCTCACGCACATGGTTGTAATCCAATCCCAGTTTCGCCATCACGCCGGGCGTGAAATTCTCAGCCAGGATATCCACTTTGGTCAGGAGGTCGCGGATGATTTTGTTTCCTTCGGGATCCTTGGCATTGACGCACAGGCTCTTCTTGCCCCGGTTGTGCTGGCTGAAATAGGAACTGTGTCCCTCGTTGTATATGGGACCGAAGCGCGTCGGATCGCCGTAAGGCGTCTGCTCGACCTTGATTACTTCCGCGCCAGTCTGCGCCAGCAGCCGGGTGAGCGTCGGGCCGGCGATAAACTGCGTCATGTCCAGAACTTTGTAGCCCTCCAGGATATGCTGTTGACCCGGCATGATACCTCCTCGTGTAATCAGTGGCTCAAATCAGTATTTCGTCCCGGCGCAAAGCCGCGATCTTGCCGCGCGAATAACCGAGCAGACGCGTCAGCACCTCATCGGTGTCGCAGCCCAGCGCCGGCGAGGCGTGGCGCACGTGGCAGGGCGTGCCGGACATGATCCATGGAATGCCGGGTTCGGTCAGCGTCCCGCCCTCGGCGTGCTCCAGGTGCGCGAGGAAGCCGCGCTCGCTCAGGTCAGCGTCCTCCGCGATATCCTTGTTGTTGAAGCTCGGAAACGCGGCGACCCCGCGGCGCTGCAACAACTCCGCGGTCTCCCAGCGGTCGCGCAGCGCCGTCCACTCCGAGATGATGCAGTCCAATTCGTCCTCGTGCCGCTTGCGCATCGCCGCGGTGACAAAGCGCGGATCATCGGCCATCGAGGGCTTGCCCATCGCGTCGCATAACGCACGCCATTCGTCCTCGGTTCCCACCGCGATCGTCACCCACGCTTCCGCGCCGCCCAGCGCCTGGTAGCAGTTATGCGGACACATCAAGGAATCGCGGTTGCCCACAAAATCCCGGTCGCGTCCCGTCATCGCATATTCGAGCAGCATCTCGGGCAGAAACATCTCGAGGACTTCGAGCATCGCAAGGTCGATATACTGTCCTGCGCCGGTGCGTTTCTTGTGAATGAGCGCGGCAGCGAGCAGGTGCGAGGCGAACAGCCCCCCGGCCGGATCGCTGTAAGCCACAGCGGCTTCCCGCGGGCGGTCGCCCGGATAGCCGGTAACTGACAGCAGACCCGATTGGGCCCCGAGCTGCGGTCCATAGGCAACGAAGCGCGAGTAGGGGCCGGCGCGTCCATAACCCGACATCGAGATCATGATCAGGTCAGACTTGTACTGACGCAGCACTTCGTATCCGAGGGCCATCCTGTCTATTACGCCCGGGCCGAAGTTTTCAACCGCCACGTCGCAGTGACGCACCAGCTCGCAGGCAATCTCAACCGCTTCCTTGCGCGCGAGGTTAAGCTCGATGCTGAGCTTGTTGTGGTTCCATTGATTGAACGGCCCGGCCCGATTCGGTCCCGGCTTGTCGTCAAGAAACGGCGGCAGGCAGCGGGTAGCGCACAGGCGTTTGGAACTCTCAACGCGAATCACTTCCGCGCCCAGGTATGCGAACTGGAGAGTACAGAACGGTCCCGCCCACACCCAGCTGAAATCCAGAATGCGCACGCCGCTGAGCGGTCCGGCGCTACGTACATCGCTCCCGGCGCGCGCGGCGCCTGGCGCTCTCGCTGCGCCATTCCACTTTCCATCCGCGAGAATCTCACGATTGTGCTCGCCCAATTGCGGCGCTGCACGTTCCAACCTGAAAGTCATGCCGTTGGACTTAAACGGCGCCGTTGGCGCTTCGACCGCGCGCGGAGCCGCGATTGGCGTCGGCAGCGGCGCAAAAAACTCGCGGCAGCGGAGTTGCGGATTGACGTAGGCGTCCGATGCCCGATTGACCGGTGCCACCGGAATCCGTTTGGCCTGCGCCGCAAGGAAAAGATCGTGCGTCTTCCAATTCCTGGTCAGCTCGGAGAGCATCGGCTCCAACGCATCTGAGTTGTCGCCTCTGGCGTAACGGTCTTTGAAAATCTCCTCGCGCGCCCAGGCAGGATTGCCCAACAGCTCAACCAGGCGCTCCCATTGGACATCCTCCAGGAAACAAATATGCATCCAGCCGTCGGCGCAGGGCACCACCGTGCGCGGGCCGAAGCCGTATTTTCCCAGGCGTGAGGTAACTCGGCCGTTGTAGGTGTAGTGGATCAATGTGGACTCCGACATCGCCGCCAGGCATTCCTGCTCCGAGATGTCGATCGACTGGCCCGGGCCGTTATTTTCAATTCGATGAAGGTAGGCGGCCATGGCAGTAAGCGCGGCGTAAACGCCGGATTGAAATTCCGCTTGGTGGCCGAAGAGTTTGAGCGGCGGCAGATCAGGAAACGGCGACGCTCCTGGCCCTGTCGAGGGCATTCCGGAGGCGTGAGCGGCGTTGAGTTCGTAAGCCTTCCAGCCGGCGCGGGGACCCGTCTCGCCGAAGGGCGAAATCGCGGCAATCACCAGTTGCGGATGTGTCGGGCGCAGGGCGGCGCTGTGCATCCCAAAGGCGGCAAGCTCCGCCGGCGCGATGTTGTGGATTAGTATGTCCGCCTGTCTCAAAAGATGGTCGAGTTGGGCACGGTCGCCGGCGGCACGCAAGTCGAGCGTCACGCCGAGCTTGTCCGCGTTGAGGTAAAGGAACAAACCGCTCAGGTTCGGATCGCGGCGCTCGTCGAAAAACGGTCCGCGCCGACGCGTTACATCGCCCTCCGGCGGCTCGACTTTGATTACCTCGGCACCGAGCAGCGCCATCAGTTTTGCGGCGAACGCCGCCGCAACGCCCTGGCCGCATTCGACCACCCTGATGCCGCTCAGCGCCAGCGCGCGCGGCTCCTGTCCAGTTTTGGTTGACGTCAGCGTGCTCCTTTCACCTCAGGTCCCCTGTTTGTCAAAAACGACGCGACAATGCCAGCGGTCGGTCCGGAAACCAGCAATGACGGGCTCGCAAGCGTGTGCCAGATGGCGAATCAAGATTAGGTACTGCCGGATTGCGATGCTCCTTTGCGCCTTCATCGCAAAGTACTTCAAACGTTGTCCACGTAGCGGCGCGCCAACTCCTCCAACTTCCGTTTGTCCTTCAGCAGAGGCGGAATCACCATGAACACCAGCCGATGGGCGCCCGCGTCGCGGTAATCTTCGATAGTCCGCTTTGGATCATCCTGTTCAATCGGCGAAAAGATTGTGATTTCTAGTTTCCGCCAGTCGCGGCTTGCTTGTTCGCACAATTCTCTTAGCGTGATCAGATTGCTCCTCAATTCCTCGGGCCCGACCTGCACCGGTCCCCATCCGTCGCCCATCGCCGCGGTGTCGCGCAGTGCGCGCATCGAGCTGGGCCCGATTCCACCGGCCCCGATTATGATCGGTGGATGAGGCTTCTGCACGGGTTTGGGATAGCAAAAGACGGGTACAAACCTCACAAACTCGCCCTCGAAGCTCGATTCCGTCTCGGTCCACAACCGCTTCATGACCGCGATGTACTCCCGTGTTTTGGGCCAGCGCCGGCGATATTCGACGCCCATGACCTCCGACTCCAGCGGAATTCCTCCGGCGCCGATACCGAACAGAAACCTGCCCTGCGAGCACCAGTCCAGCGTCGCAACCGTTTTGGCCATCGCAATCGGCTCGCGCTCGGGAACCAGGCAGATGCCGGTGCCGAGTTTGATCCGCCGCGTCACGGCCGCCGCCTGCGTAAGCACGATGAAAGGGTCGGGCACGCCGCGGTAGTATTCGGGCATCTGATGGTTGCGGATGCCCACGCGCTCGTCCACCCGCGTCGGCGCCAGGCTATGATTGACGGGCAGGATAGGATGATCGCACACCCACATCGACTCGAAGCCCAATGCCTCGCACGCGATGCCGACCTGGTCGGCCGGCATCGTGTCCGCGGTGATGAACGATCGCACACCGATTTTCATCGAATCACCCTCCCAGCGATTCAATCCGGCCGCCGGATGCAGCGCGCTTGATATTCCGCAATAATTGCAGAAATCGCTTTCGACCTCGCCATTTGATGGCGGCCGGGCCGCTCGGCAGGTTATATAAGCATCCAGTGGGCCCATAAAGCGGCACCGATGGCCCTAACGCAAAACGGAGAATAGCGAAATGGCATCATTACGCGTGATTTCCGCCGACTCCCATGTGATCGAGCCCGGCGACTTGTGGACGCAGCGCCTGGACCGGGCCTTTGCCGACCGCGCGCCGCGGGTAGGCACAAATCCAATTGGTCCCGGTTATTGGCTGACCGCCCCGGGAATCAATCCTTTTCCGCTTGGCCCCAACATTGCCACCGGCAAGAGCGGCACCGCGCTGAGCGAACACCTGGACAAGGGTTACGAGGGCGCCCGCCCCAGCGGATGGGACCCGGTTGAAAGGATCAAGGACCAGGAGGTCGACGGAGTCGAAGCCGAGGTGCTGTACACGACGCTGGGGATGCCGCTGTTCGCGCTGCCCGACGTCGAACTCCAGCGCGCCTGCTTCGCGGTTTACAACGATTGGCTGGCGGACTACTGCTCATACAGCCCGCCCCGCCTGATCGGCAGCGCCCTGATAGCCCTGCACGACGTGGGCGGCGCGGTCCGCGAACTGGAACGCTGCCGCAACAAGGGTCTTCGCGCGGCGATGATCTCGGCCGCCGCCCCCGACGAGCGCCCCTACAGCAGCCGCGACTACGATCCGTTCTGGCAGGCGGCTGCCGACCTGCGGATGCCGCTGTCGCTGCACATCATAACCGCACGCGGGCAGAGCGCCGGCGTGATCACGGCGGATATCGCCGCCCGCGCCCAGCGCGACGCGCTGGGGATGATCTACCTGTCGCGCTACATGTTCTATCCGGCCGACATCCAGGTAAGCCTCTTCACGCTGGTGATGGGCGGCGTGCTGGAGCGCTTTCCCAAGCTTCAGATCGTGTCGGCCGAAAGCGACATCGGATGGTTGCCGCACTTCATCTTCAGGCTCGATCACGGTTACGACAAGTTCTCCGGTGTTACGATGGCGCGTCTGTCGATGCCGCCCAGCGACTATCTGAAGCGCCAGATGTTTGCGACCTTCCAGGACGATCCGGTGGGAGCGTCAGCGTACAAGTTCTTCGGCGCCGACAACTACATGTGGGCATCCGACTTTCCGCATTCCGACTCGACCTGGCCGCGCTCGCGCGAAGTGATCGCCAAGGATTTCGCCGAGGTGCCAGAAGAAGTCACCCGGAAAATCGTATTCGACAACGCAAGGCGGCTTTATCAAATCGATTAAAGGACGCCCTGCGCGGCCCCTTGCAAAAAGGCCGGGCCCTGTCACAGGGCTCCGGCCTTTTTTCAGTGACCGGTAGCGCCGGCCTGCGTGCCGGCGATTTTCAAGCCGCCTGGCGCGCCGGCGCGGCCGCGCCGTGGCGCAACAGCTTGCCCGGCATTGCCCCCGTGGGCTGGCCATCGACGAACGTCACCTCGCCGTTGAGCAGGACGTGGCGATATCCTTCGGCGCGCTGCACCCGGCGCCATTCGTTGGCCGGAAAATCGTGCGCCACCTCGGTGGGCAGGATGCGTAGCTTGTCCATCTCATAGATCACGATGTCGGCCGCGTAGCCCTCGCGCAGCAGGCCGCGATCGCCAAAGCCGGCGCAATATGCCGGCATCGCGCTGAGTTTCCAGTGGGCCTCTTCCAGGGTCATGATCGGATGCTCGCGCACGTAGTCGATTAGAAATTCCGTGCCGTAGCGGCCGCCGGTGAAGAACTTGGTGTGGGCGCCGCCATCGGACACGCCGGGAATCACGTACTGGTTGCGCGCGATCTCCTCGCGGAACTCAAACCCATGATTGAGCGCGGGGGCGAAGAACTCGGTGTGCAGATCGTCGCCGACCGCCAGGTCCAGCATCACATCCACCGGATGCTTGCCGCCCTGCATCGCGCCGATTTCACCCAGCGTCAGGTTCTCGTAGCGCTTGAACTCTTCGCTGCGGGTTTCCAGCACGACAATCGACGCCAGGTCGTTGCTCACCTGCCGCGGCACCTGCGCAATCAGGTCAGCGCGCCGCTCCGGGTCCGAAAGCTTGACCTTGCGCTCGGCGATCGAGCCGGTGGTCGCGTCGCACCATGCCTGCGCGTCGTCGAACAGGTTCCAGTCTATAAAGGTAAAAGTCATGCCCGCGTTGGTTGTGATACCCTGTCCGTAAATCCGCAGACCCCGCTCCTGCGCCTGTTGGATCCACTTCATCGGCCCGCGATGGCGCAGCGGGTTGGTGTCGTCGGGCGACACGGCGTTCCACAGGATGGGCCGGCCGCTGATTTCAGCCAACTGCTCGAAATGGCGGAAATCGCTCTTGGGATGGCCGGTCGCATAAGTCATCTGAATGAAGCCTTCATTGCGCTCGCCCAGCACGCGCGCCAGCGCAATGACGGTGTCGTTGTGCATCACGTCGGTCACCATCGGGGTGCCGTCGTAATCGCGCTGCACGGCGCCGCCGCTTTCGGGCGGCAGCCGCTGGGCCGAAAAGCCGCATCCGCCGGCGTCCATCGCCTCGTTAAGCAGCCGGCACATCTCGCGGGTCTCCGCGTCGGTGGGCTTGCGCGCTTTGGCCTGCTCCATCCTCATTACCCAGGTCAGCAGCGGCGCCAGCGGAACATAAGGCAGGATATTGATGCCCTTGGGACGCCGATCGACGCTGTTCAGGAACTCGGGGAAAGTCACCCAGTCCCAGGGCAATCCGGCCTTCATCGAGGCGTAAGGGATCGCTTCGACGCGCGTCATGGTCAGCATCGCGCGCTCCCGATCCTCCGGATGCACTGGCGCGAAGCCGAAGCCGCAATTGCCGATTACGATCGACGTGATTCCATGCCAACTGGAAATCGAGCAGTAGGGATCCCAAAACAGCTGCGCGTCGTAATGGGTATGCAGGTCAATAAAACCCGGGGCGACGATCGCGCCCGCCGCGTCGATAACGCGCGCCGCGTCACTGCCCTCAAGCCGGCCGATTTTGGCGATCTTTCCGTCCTTGACGCCGATATCGCCCCGAAAGCGCGGCATCCGGGTCCCGTCGACAATCATTCCGCCCTTGATGATGGTATCGAACTGTGGCATCTGCGCTCTCCTGTGCCCTGCGACAGGGACTTGACGTTTGCGCCAAACAGTACAAGCCAGACGAACCAATCCTAACCGCAAACGCATGCCAATAACAAATGACTCCTTGCCTAGCGCGACAGAATTCCTGAAAGCTCGCGGATTAGCGCCGCACCGTCGCCCCGCCATGCGCTGCCATGCATACAGGCGAGTGTGGCGGGTCCTGCCGCCGCCAGCTTTTCAAGCAGCGCCGCGGTATTGCGGCCGTTGGCGAAGTAGTCCAGTTTGGCCCGCAGCGATTCGCTGGGCTGGAGGATGTCGGACTCGGTGAGCGGTTCGAGTTGGGAGCCCGGCTGCGAGAAGAGATCGCCGCACAGGAAGGTGCGCGTGCGATTTTCCATCATCAGGCCGCTTTCCCATCCGTGCGGCAGATGGGGCGTGTCAAGCCACCGCACCGTGCACGCGCCCAACTCAATCACGTCGCCATCGCTCATCACCCGCGGCTGGCGGTCAGCCAGATCGCGCACGGAAGTCATCGCCGCGATTTCGCCGCACAAAGGCACCGCCTGAGGCGCCGCGGCGAGCCATTGGTTGAGCGAGCCGCACTCGTCGGCCTCGACGTGGGAGAAAGCGACATAGCGCAGACGATCCACCGCCATGACGCTGGCCACCGCCTCTCGCGTCAGCGCGAAGTGATTGCGCAGACCGCTATGGAACAACAGGGGCGCATCGTCCGCGATCAGATACTGGTTGAAGGTGAACCCACCCGGAATTGCCGGGGCCGGTGTGCTGATCCGATAGATGCTATCGGCAATCTCGTCGACTCGGGTTCCGGACTGAATATTGGTGATACCCATCGGATTTTAACTCCGTCAAGAAATCCTGGTTTCAGGCATGCCGCAATGCGCGGCGACTACTGTACAGGTTTTGAATTTCGGCAGCATGATGTCCGGGCCACATTGCTCGAAAGTGACAGCAACCTCCATTCCGACACGCGCTTCATCGGGTGGGCAGCCAATGTTGGTGAGCATCCACGGCCCCTCATCGAGTTCGATCAGCGCAAGCGAATAGGACGCCTCGACGGAGTAGGCGGGATTCAGCGACCAGTATCGGCGAGGAAAATGTTATACGCGCAACACGCTGCCTTTCTCACCTCCTCGTCGCGCAAAAAGGGCGCGAACAGCGAGCCGCCCGTGGAATAAACCACGGCGAAGTCCATTCCCATGTTTCCGCTCGTGCATCGGCTTGGGTATCATCGCAGCGGCGCAGTCGCGGACGTTGCGGGTCGGCACGCCCCACCATGGAAATTGAGAGATGCGCTTGTCCTTCCTGGTCTAAAGCGGCATCCGCGCCAATGCACCAAACGGCGCCGACACCGCCTTGTAGCGATCGACCAGCCGCTTGCCGCCCACCCGCTCCAGGTACTCCAGGGCGACGGGCTCGTATTCGATCCAGTGACCGTCCGAATCGATGATCGGATGGTTCAAGCGCGCCCGAATCCGCGCCGATTTGGTTGTTGCGCTTGCCATGAGGATCTTCCTTTTGTCGCGACTTCACCCGATCTGGCTGAAACATAACCCCCGCAGTGCTTCCATGTCTAAGACTCCCGCGCACGGAGGGCTGTCTTTCCCATAGCGCCGGCGTCTTGACCCCACGATCGGTGTTCATCAAGATCATCGCGGGTTAGTTGGTCAATTCGCGATCGGGTACAAAGCATGGAACCTTCAAATCTCCAGCATCAAGTCGAAAGCCGCTTTCATACTCTGTTCCAGCGGGATTATGCGGTGCATGCGCCCGACATGCGCCGCTTATATGAAAACGCCAAGCGTGATCAGTGGAACGCCGCGTCGGATATCGATTGGAGCACGCCGGTGGACCTGGAAGCGGGAGTTTTTGCCGACGGACTTATCGACGGTTACGGCAGCGACTTCTGGGACCAGCTCGACGTTTCGACGCGCCGGCGTCTTAACCTCGAATTCTCCTGTTGGCGCCTGTCGCAGTTCCTCCACGGTGAGGAAGGCGCGATGCTCGCGTGCAGCCAGTTGGTCGACATGGTGCCGACCAACGACGCCAAGTTCTTTCAATCCACCCAGGTCGTGGACGAAGCCCGCCACACGGAGGTTCTGAGCCGCTATTTGGCGGACAAGTGCGGCGGCCGGATCTATCCGATCGCGGACAACCTGCGCCTGCTGTTCGACCAGTTGCTGGGCGAGGGCAAATGGTTCATCAAGACCGTCGGCCTGCAGCTGATCGCTGAGACTTTCGCGGTGGGGATGTTCCGGATGTTGGCCGAGACCGCGCAGGACCCGCTTCTGCGCTTGATATGCCAGCGTATCGTAGCGGACGAGTCGCGCCACATGGGGTTTTCGGTGCTCGGACTGCCCGATGTGATCCGAAGCCTGAACGGCGCCGAACTCCGCGAGCTGGAACATTTCACGATCGAGGCGTGCCAACTCGTAATGCGTGGGATGTTTCCGCGCGAGGCGTTCGAGGCTGTTGGCTTTAGCACCGAGCGCATCGCCGAGGTAAAGCGCATCCGCGCCGAAGCCGCGCGTACCAACGAGTACGTCTATTTCCGGGCCCTGTTCAAGCGCGAGATGTACACGCAGGTCACCGGCAACCTGAAGAAGGTCGGCTTGATGACCCCCTGGATCGCCAACCAACTGCGCACGCTCGGCTTCGACCCGGAGGTGGACGGGCGCTCACGTGCCCTGGATGCGACGATTCGCTGATCCGCGTTAATGACGAAGTCCGGGAGCGGCGGCGGAAAGTTCGCCGATCCTCTCTCTCACTTTCTCGTGCCCAGCTCTCGCCCCTTATCCTGAGCGCAGCAAAGAATGATCGAGTTGGCGATGCCTACTGGTGCTGCTGATTGTATTTCTGCAAATTCTTCTGGTACTGCTGATTATAGATTTGCTGGTTTTTCTGGTACTGCTGATTGAACTGTTGTTTATTCTGCCTGTATTGCTGTTTGAACTGCTGCTTATTTTGCCAGTATTGCTGTTGGGGATTGTAGTACTGCTGGCTTTGGTAGTTCCCGGGATTAACGTATGCACCACCGTACCCGGAGTTGTATGGATAGGAATATCCGTAACCGGGGTTAGGATAGGAATATCCATAGCCCGGGTTGCTGGGATAGGAATATCCGTAGCCCGTATTGTATGGATAGGAGCCATTGTCCCATCCCTGCCCGGTGCCGCAGCCAGCGGCGGCAATTAGCAGCAGGCCGCCCAATGCCGGAGCTTTGAGAGAATTGAACAAATGCATAGACCTCTTGCAGGAGCACTGAAAGTCGTGGCAGCGCCTGAGAGCGCGGAGGACCGCGCAAGATCCTTCACTGCGACGGCCTCCGCTCAGGCTGACGACGCCACGGGTCCCGCTATGGCGCGAGACCACACCCTTCTGACAGTAACAGGCTGCGTTCGAGTTTGCACAACTTTCGATTTATCACTCGAACTTGCGCGGCAGCACGGGATGTTCGTGCACCCACACGACCGCGGCCTGGGCGATGAATTTTTGGGTGTCCGGATGGGATTCGCGTTTGTACACATCCGATTCCAGGGCGCGGCGCACGGAATCCGGATCGTCGAACCATAGTTGCGCGGCGCCGTCCCAGCGCGGCTCGGCGATCGAATAAGCCTCGTCGATCACTTCGCACTGGACGTAGCGGCGCAGGCCCGGCAGTTTGATCGCCAGCGGGGCGTGCACCTCCTTCCAGTGACGCCGGAAGTCGGCGAGCTTCATCTCGGCCGGCCGTTTGACGGTGAAAATTCCCTTCAGCATCTGCGTCGTTCGCGGCCCATCCATGACCACCCGGTCGGTACACGCCAAATCCTCCGCATGGGCGTGGTTGACGAAGTTTTCCTCGTCCTTTTTGAAGATCGGGATCACGGGGCTGCGGATTAGAGAAAACATATCGTCGAAATCGTCGTGCCAGGTTTCCGCGATGCCGTCGAAGGGTGCGCTGCTCTCCATCTCGGGTGCGCGATGGCTTTGGATGTAGCGTTTGATTTGCGGCACCGGGGTGGAGACCGCGCGGGGATGCTTCGTACGCCAATAGGTCAGGAATTGCTCCAGGGTCAGATCGCTTCTGCGGCCCATGAAATAGAATCGATGGATCATTGGATTCTCCTTTGGATCGATGTGGCTGCTTGCGCTCCTAGTGTATCGATCACCCTCATCCTCTCCCACGGCTGATTCCACGGAGAGGGAACCGGCGGGAGCTACTTGATGGCCAGGGCGTTGGGCGGGGAGCCGACGCCGCCGGGAATGTTTAGCGGCGCCGAGGTCAGGAAGAAGCTGTAGCGCCGGTCCGCCGCGCAATCATCCGACAAAGCTTCAAGGTCCCACATCTCGCCGATCGGCATCCCGAAGAACGCCAGCAGGTGCGGATGCAGCATCTCGTTCAGCGCTTGGGTATTGACCGCTTCGAAAGCCGGCGTGTCGGAGGCCACCGCCGCAATCCGGTTGTCCCACAACCACCTGGCCATCTCGGTCGTAGCCTCCACGCCCGGGGCGTTGGGAATTTGAGCGACCTGGGTTCTAATCTCCTGGCTGGAAGCGAGATACGACTTAAGCCATCCGGCGCGCACCAGCAGTATGTCGCCGGGCTTGAGCCTGGTTTTTTGCTCGCCCAGCGCGGCTTCCAGGTCCTTTACGGTGATGACGTCGTTCCCCGTGCATTGGATGGTTTTGCCCCGGCGTTCGAAGTAACGCGCCGCGTCGATCAGCACGCCGCGGCCCGCAATTCCGCGCCGCGCGAGATTCTCGATTCCCAGGCGAGTGCCCCCGCCGCCTCGCCCCGTCACCTCGCTTTCGGGCAGCCCGTTGTAATGACCATGGACGGGATGCTTGATGTGGCCAACCGCGTCCCATTGCGAGGAGCCCTGGGGGTAGTAGTTGTCGAGGTAGTCGTCGGTGAAAAAATCGGCCATCGGCAAGGGGAATATCTGATGCCGCACCACGCCTCGTCCATATAAAGGCGGATCGGGCAGATTGATAGGGAGGTTGAGCGGAAACACCCGCCCGGTGCGAATCTCGGAGGCGGCATTGATTACGCATTGAGGCGTCATCAGGTTGATCGTGCCCAACTCGTCGGCGTCGCCAAACACCCCCCACGCCGCCCCCCTGGGCGCCCCCGCTCGCACCGGCAACTCGTCGTAGCGAGGCAGCTTTGGAGTACGAGTACCGGTCCGAGGCGCCGCGCCGCGGCTGACCTTGCTGGTCTTCGCCTTAACCTTGGGTTTAGCCGGAGCCGCGGACCGGGCTTTTGCAGCGACTGCGACCGCCTTCTTACGCGCCTTGGCCATGGAAGCCTCCGTTGTTGCGGGAAATGGAAAGAAGCGTCAGAACGAGCTGCCCTCTTCGATTGCGGCCTGTTCGCGCACTATCTCCAAGAATTCATCGTCGTCGATGAGCCGCTTCTCGCGCCAGCCTCCCCACATGAACCAGTACGCCGCCATAACCGCTGACAGCACCGTGGTTACCGGAAAAGCGTACCAGATGCCCCTGACGTGCAATGTGGTGCGCGTCGAAAGCACGTAGGCGAGCGGGAAACGCAACACCCACAGCGAGATCATTGCCAACACCATCGGGGCCACGGTGTCACCGGCTCCACGCAACGAGCCAGTGAGGACCTGTTGCAGTCCGATGAAGCCGAAAGTAAGGGCGATTGCGCGGATGAATACGGAGCTTGTTCCAATCACGTCGCCGCCCTGCGGGATAAAAAACCTGCCAATTGACGGTGCGCCCCAAAAAGCCAGCAGACCCGCCAGGCTGAGTGTCACAAAGGCCAACAGACAACTGACGGTGTTGGTGCGCTCGGCGCGCGCCAACTGGTTGGCGCCGATGTTTTGTCCGACCAGTGCGGAGGTCGCAACCGAAAGCCCGATGGCGGGGACCAGCGCACAGCTCATGACGCGTACACCGATTCCGTATGCCGCCACAGAGTCCGTTCCAAATCCGGCCACCAGCATGGTCATCACCGTCATTCCCAGCGCTTGCGTCGATTGCTCGATCGAGGAGGGAAAGCCGATGCGGAATATGCGGCGCATCAGGGTGAAGTCGGGCGCCAGGTCGCGCCAGCGGAGATGAATCCCGTGCCGGCCGCGCACCATCAGCGTCAGGCCGATCGCCGCGGCCAGCGCCTGTGTGCAGAGCGTCGCCAGGGCAGAGCCAGCCACTCCCATTTTCGGAAACGGGCCCCAGCCGAAGATCAGCAGCGGGTCCAAGGCGAAGTTGATGACCACGGTAACGAAAACGATGACCATCGGCGGATACACGATTCCCCGCCCGCGCATCAGCGCCTGGTACGCAAAAAACGCGAACACGAAGATGAACCCGAGCACCGCGATCTGGAAGAATCGTACGGCGTCGGGCAGAACGTCGGGCGCCGCGCCCATCAGCCGCATCATCGGTGTGGCCAGATTGTATCCTGTGGCGGCCAGCACCAGGGAGATCAGAAACACCATCAGCAGGGTCTGCGCCGCGACGTGATTGGTCGCCTCCTGGTCGCCACGGCCGGTGTATTGCGCCAGCAGCACTGTTCCCGCGATCGGCAGCCCGCCTCCAAGCGCGATCAGCAGGAAACTGACGGGAAAACAGAACGATACTGCCGCCACCGCGGCCGCGCTGAGGCGCCCGACCCAGAATGTATCGACCACTTGGTAGGCGGTTTGCAGGATGTTGGAGATGATAATCGGAAAGGAAAGCCTTAGGATTGCGAGAGTGATTGAACCTTGCGTAAGCGGCGCCGCCGCGCGGGGCGCTTTAAAGGGAGGAGCCGACGCCCCCGTTGCGGAGGCTCCGGCTCGGGCCAGAGGCTTGTCCAAAGCTTCGATCCTTCCTCAGCGAATCTGACTGCAAAATGCATACAGCAGGCGCACGCGCCTGTCGAATGCCCTTGCCGCCGGGACAGGCTTGACACGCTCGAAGCGGGTACGTTACTGGTCCGGCCAGTTGCTGCAATTCTCCCGCGCCAGCGCGGGAAACCAAGAGGAAACACGATGGATATGAAAGGCAAGGTGGCCCTCATAACCGGCGCCAGCCGCGGCATGGGCAAGCAGATGGCGCTGCGGCTCGCCAAGCACGGCGTCAACGTGGTGCTGGCCGCGCGCACCGTTGAGTCGGGGCAAAGCGAATGGCCGGGCTCGCTGAAGCAGACCGAGCAGGAAATCCGCGCGCTGGGCGTCGACTGCTTGCCGGTGCGATGCGATCTGACGCAGCGAAAAGATGTGGAGAACCTGTGCCGGACGGCGCTTGACAAATTTGGGCGCGTTGACATCCTGCTTAACAACGCGCGCTATGTCGGTCCCGGACACTTCGATCCCTTCCTCGCGCTCGATATCGATACTTGGGAGAAGAACGTCGACACCAACCTGATGGCGCCGGTCATCGCCAGCCGCATGTGCATCCCCGGCATGATCAAGAACAAGTACGGCATGATCATCTGCACCACGTCTGGTGCCGCCACCGGCCGAACCGGCATCCCCGGCAAGGGCGGCATGGCGATGCATTATCCGATCACAAAGATTGCGCTCAACCGCTTCGTCGAATGCCTTGCCTGGGAGATGGAGGAATACAAGATTCCGGTCATCGCGCTGGACCCGGGCGGCGTACTCACCGAACGGATCGAGATGGAGGTCAAGGCGGGCACCGGCGCCGTGGGCGCCGGAATAGATCCTTCGGTTTTCAAGTCGATGAATATTCCGGCGTCAACGGTCGAATACCTGTGCTGCACTTGCCCCGATCCGATGCAGTACAACGGCAAGGTAGTCGTCTCGCAGAAAATGGTGGACCAGTTCCACCTGGTCTAGCGCGCGGAGGGTTGGCGCCGCCGTGTGCCGCCGGTACCATCTTCTTGACCGGCGGACCGCGCGCGGCGGCGCGTTAAGTCAATTTGGGGGTGGCTATGGAAACAAGGGGCGCTGACCTGACCGATCCGGAATTTTTCGCGACCCGTGATCCGCACGCAGTCTTCAAACAACTGCGCGCGGAGGATCCGGTTCACTGGACCGTGGGAAGGCTCAGCAGGGGTTTCTGGTCGCTGACCAAGTACGACGACCTGCAGCAGGTCTATCGCGACGCCCGTGGCTACAGTTCGGAACGCTACGGCACGGGTCTGCCCTCGAGCCCCGAAACGGAGGCGGGTCGCGACGGCCAAGGTGTGCCCCCGGAGCATCGCGCTAACGGCACCATGCTGGTCATCACCGATCCTCCCCGTCACGACGGGTTGCGCCGGCTGTTCCGGTCGCCCTTCCTGCCGCGCCCGGTCGTGCTGATGGAGTCCAAGGCGCGCGAAATCGTGAGGGAGATTATCGATGAGGTGGCGCCCGCCGGCCGATGCGATTTCGTGCTCGACGTCGCCACGCGGCTGCCGATGGCGATCATCTGCGAGATGATGGGAATTCCGCGCGCGGACTGGAGCTCGATGTTCAAGTGGGGCAACATGGCGCTGGGTCACGAAGACCCCGAATTTCAGGTCGGTAACGCGGCCGATACTCAGCGCCAGGGTTTCCAAGGGCTCGCCGATTTCTGCTTCAAGCTCGCGCAGGAGCGCCGCCGGCATCCGGGGAGCGATCTAATCAGCCTCATTGCCAACGGCGAGATCGACGGCAAGAAGCTAACCGACTCCGAGGTCAGCTTCAACTGCCAGATGTTCGTGATCGCCGGACTCGAAACCACCCGCAATGCTATCTCAGGCGGTGTTTTGGAGCTGATTAGAACGCCCGCCCAGTTCGCCCGCCTGGCCATGAATCGCGCGCTGATGCCGACTGCGGTTGAGGAGATCCTGCGCTGGACCAGCCCGATTACGCACATCATGCGCACCGCGATGCGCGACGGCGAAATCAGGGGCCGGAAAGTCCGCGAGGGCGATTGGGTGGTGCTGTGGAACGCCTCCGCCAACCGCGATGAAGAAGTGTTTCCGGATGCCGACCGCTTCGATGTCGCGCGCAAGCCCAACTACCATATCGCCTTCGGGTTCGGGGAGCATTTCTGCCTCGGCGCTCACCTGGCGCGGCTGGAGCTGCGGTTGGCGTTGGACGAAGTAATCCGGCGCATCCCCGACATCGAGTTGGACGGCGAGGTCAAGCGGCTCAGCTCCAATCTGGTCGCCGGGATAAAGCATATGCCAGTTAGATTCAAGCACGGCGGCCGCCAAGTCGCTTGAAAGGTCATCCAATCTTCCCTGATAAAAGCTTCCAAAAATGCAGAGATTGTTCGAACCTGGTTATAGAAGCAGACCTTTTTGACGATTTGGAACTTGCGCCACTCCGGATAGTGTTCCAACCAAACAGAAATTGATGCCAAAGCATTTTATTGTAAACATATAGCGCTTTCTGGCACGGCCGATGCTCATGTCGCGGCGTTTCAAGCCTTTAGCGCCGTAAGGGGGACCAGCCGTGGCGGTCAAATTCGATCACCTGGAACAGCGCATTGCCGGCGAAGAGGTCTTCACCGGTTGCGTGCTACCGGTGCAGTACAATCCGATTCGCAGGAACGACTGCGCCTGGGAGAGCGAACGCCGATTACTGGTCGCGGTCCTGGAGGACGCCATCCGCTGCTTCGTGGTCAACCGCAACGGCCGAACCAAGGCTCAGATCGATCAATTTGAAGAAGTCCAGGCTTGGTTCAACGATCGCCACTCCCCGCGCCATCCACGTGGACTGTTCGCTTTTGAAACTGTTTGCGAGGCCCTCGGCATCGACCCCGGTCTGCTGCGCCAGCGCCTGACTTCAATTTCTCCCGCCACGATGCGCGGCCGCTGCCAACGGCATCTGGGGCCGATACTCAGTCTGGTTGACCGCAATCATAGAGCTCGCGGGCGCGACGCCGAGGCGGGCCAATGAAGGACCGCGTGCGGCACACGACCAAGCGCGCGGCAATCGTGCTCGCGGGCGGAGAGGGATCACGCCTGCGCGATTTGACCCGCCGGATAGCAGGTCACGACGTGCCAAAACAGTTCTGCCAGCTCATCGGCAGCTCCACCCTGCTGGAGCAGACCATGGGGCGAGTCGCACTATCGGTACGGCCGGAACACACGCTGATGGTGGTCAACGAGGCGCATGAACCTTTTTATACCCAGGTTCTTGGCCGCCTGCCAATGTCGGGCCTCGTCGTGCAACCGGACAACCGCGGCACTGCCACGGCGATTCTGTACGCGCTGATGCGCATGGCCGAAATCACATCCGAAGTTTCGGTGGCCGTGTTCCCTTCCGATCATTTCGTTGATGACGATTCCGGGTTCATGCGTCATGTCGAAGAGGCGTTCGAGGCGGTTGAGGAACAGCCCGAAACCACGGTGCTGTTGGGAATCAAGCCCGACCGCGCCGAGTCTGGCTATGGCTGGATCGAATACGGCGATGCGCTATCCGGCAAACGCGCGCAGGTTTTTCAGGTGCAGCGCTTCTGGGAAAAACCGCCCGCCAACGTTGCGACCGAACTGATGGCGCAGGGATGCCTGTGGAACAGCTTCGTTATGGTCGCGCGACTTCCGACCCTGCTGGGTCTGGTGGTCGCGGCCAAGCCCCAACTGTACGCTGCTTTCCATACGATGCGTTCCGCATTCGGAACACCGCGCGAACAATCGCGAATGCGTTCGCTATACGCGAAGCTGGGTTCGGAAGATTTCTCCTCCGACATACTTGCGTGCTTTCCGGCCAGGCTGGCCGTATTAGCGGTCCGCGGTCTGGCCTGGAGCGATCTGGGCGAACCGCAGCGGGTGATGGACGCCCTGTCGCGGATGGGAGAGCGCCCGCGGTGGGCCGCCGCGTAGCGCCTCCGGATCAGTCGTGGAATTCGATAGGTTGCGGGCACGCGTTGCCGCCCGCGTTGTAATCGTAAACCATACGGCCGCCAAAATCCGCGCCCACGGTCAAACCCGCGATCAGAATCGCCAGCAGAAACAGGAATACAACACCGCCCCTGTGCGGGATTGGACGCGCAAGCCACGCCCAGGCCGACAGCACCACGCTCAAGGCCAGCACACCCAGCATGATCCGCTGATGGTTGACGAGCAGATGCTCACGGACCGAACGCGCCACCATCACGCCCTCCGCGCCATAAAGGCCGCTCGCGACGGCGGCGGCAGCTCCCAACGTTCCCAGGCTGAGCAGCCACAGGCCCGTCCATGCCCAGCTTTCTCTTTTGGCGAGCCAGGCAAGCAGGTAAAGGAGCGCCGCGCCAAACAGAAACGCGATCGGAAAATGAACGATCAGCGGATGAATGTTCTGAAGCTGCCGAGCTCCGGGAAGCAGCGTGCCAAGCACGGCGCTATTTCACCGATTCAACAGTTAAGAAGGTAATCCCGCCCTTGCTGTACTCCTGACCGGTAACTGTCACCTGGTCTTCCATCTTGTCGAAGACTGCCGACGGCAAAGGCTGCGCGTCTTTGGGCGGCAGCAACACGTAGGTCTTGTCCGTCTTGTCCTCCACCAGCAGGACCGGGATTCCTGCCTTCGCACAGCCCATCGCGCACTTCTGATGACTGGGGCCCTGGGCGCCCATAGACGTATAGCAGAAGCCATCTCGCAAATGACCGCTCACCGACGATCCCGCGGCCGACGCGCCGCCAGCGATACCAATCGACAGCAACAAGCCCAGACCTAAAGCTAGCATGATTTTCATCGTTCGATCTCCCCTGAAGTTTTGACTGGGACCTCGAAATCGCTATAAGGCTTTTTTCTCACCATTCATTTTAATACGCAATCCTGGAACGCGCGGGCAACCGCAGTGCCGCACCGTGAAGAGTTTTTCACACAGCGCGCGGACAGCGCTACAACTTTGCGTCGAGCAGTTCCTTGAGCACCGCCGCCTGGTTGTAGCGCTCCTCCCTGGCTCCATACACCAGCGTGAGTTTTTCTTTTCGCGCCGAGGCAAGCAGGTCGTCGAGCAGCGGTTTGACTTGCGGACGTCTGAGTTCATGCCGGTAGTGCTTGCGAAATTCCTTCCAGCGGGCCGGATCGTGATCGAAGAAGCGGCGGAGTTCGTTGCTGGGCGCGATCTCCCGCATCCACCTGTCGATATGCGCTGTTTCTTTCTTAAGCCCGCGCGGCCACAGGCGGTCAACCAGGATTCTCATCCCGTCGCCGCGGCTGGGCGGATCGTAGGCGCGCTTGATCGCAACCATGGGAGGCAGCCAGTGCGCGTTCCCGTTTCTGTCCAGGTCAACTAGGCCTTGCGAAACTTCGGCAGCGTAACTTCGGGTGTAACGTCGTCAAACACAACTTCGACAGGCAGGCCCAGGCGCATTTCCGCGGGAGCAACATCAATCAGCCAGCTCACCATGCGCACGCCTTCTTCGAGTTCGATCACCGCCGGACTGTACGGAACGATGTCCGCAAACTGCGCCATCATTGGCTGCATCACCGTGGTCCATGAAAAGACCTGCCCTTTGCCCGACGACTTTGCCCATTCCCAATCCGATGAAGCGCACTTAGCGCACATCTCGCGCGGCACGTGCCGCCACGTGCCGCATCCCTTGCATCGTTGGAAGCGCAGTTCGTGCTTCTTGCAGAAGGCGTAGTATTCCGCACCAAAGCCGCGCCGCCGCGGCAGGGGCCGGTTGTAAGCCGGCGCTGGATTTGAATCTGGCATAAGCTTTTTTCCGCTCCGCTCGAAGGTTGGCGCTCAAACAAATCCGCTACTGGCGCAGAATCGCCAGCGCGCCGTCGCCGAAGTCGCCCCATCCCGTGACCAGCCCAAGGCGCGCATCTTTGACCTGCCGGGGTCCAGCCTCGCCGCGCAACTGCCGGACTGCCTCCGCAATGTGATTCATCCCCGACGTGTGAGCCTCCGACAGCAACCCGCCGTGGGTGTTGAGCGGCATCCGGCCGCCCAATTCGATCCGTCCGTCCGAGACGAAATCAGCCGCCTCGCCGCGCTTGCACAGGCCCAAGGCCTCGAGTTGCAGTAGCACGATGTAGGTAAAGCAGTCGTACACCTGGATGAAGTCCATATCGGCGGGACTGACCTCGGCCATCCGTAATGCCCGCGGCGCCGCGTAGCTGAGGCCGATTTGAAACAGATCGGGACGCGAGGGAATGTCATCAGCAGGATACGGATGCCCTTCCGCGGCGCCCATGATGTACACCGGCTTATGGCGGAGGTCGCGGGCCCGCTCGGGCGTCGTTACCACCACGGCGGTGCCGCCATCGGTTTCCAGGCAGCAATCGAGCAGGCGAAAGGGATAGTTGATCAGGCGCGAGTTGAGATAATCCTCCATCGACATCGGCCGGCCGCGCATGTAGGCCTTCTCATTGAACTGGGCATGCTTGCGGCAAGCCACGGCGATTGCGCCCGGCGCCCGCTCCGGAACGTTATAAAGGTGCTTATAGCGGGTGGCGATCCACGAATACCATTGTACCGGTGTGGAGGAGCCAAAGGGCACGTAATACTCGCTGAGCGTGGTGAGCGCCGGGGCCAATGGAATCGCGCCAGCGGTGTCGATCGGATCCACGCCGCCGCGAATCACCTTGCTGCTCGCCTGGTTGAATCCCACCGCCAGCAACACGCAGTCCGCGATACCATTGCTCACCGCCAACGCCGCGCTCTGCAGAGCAGCCACCGGACTGGCCCCGCCCATGCAGACCGTGACCGCATAGCGCAGGTCCTCGATTCCTAGATTGGCGGCGAAATGCTCCGCGGTTGCGTACAGGCGCGGCGGGATGACGCCGTCGATGTCGTGCGGCTTAAGCCCAGCGTCGGCAATCGCCTTGAGCGACGCCTCCAGCATCAGCCCCATTTCGGTTTTGCCGGAATTTCGGCTGTAAGGCGTTTCACCGATACCAACGATGCAGGCTCGATCCTTGAAGCCGGCCATATATGTGCCCCTGTTGCCAATGCAATTGCGTTACAGTGCCGCTAATTACCGGCCATCGCCACCGATTTCAAGCGGCGGCTCCATACCGGTTCTGCGTTCTCGGAGGAGGCTTGATCGGAGGTCGGCCCGGGTGTAACGTAAATATAGCCAAAGCAATCTAAGAGAAATTTAATATAAACGTTATGCTGGGTTCCAATGCTCGCGGCGCGCGTCCGGTCCGGGCCGCGTTTGCGCTGACGATTGTATGGTTGATTGCAGGCAGCGCTTTCGCAAGCGCCGCTGACGGTGCGAAGTTCGTAACCCTGCCACCTCATTCGCCGCTTCCCGGCGGCGCCGAATGCTCGGCGCGGGTGCGCCGCTCGTCGTGGGAGGCGCGCCCGGAGAACACCGCCGCTAACCACGCAACCCCCGCCCCTGCGGAGATTTCCCGGGTGCATGCAACCAAACGCAATGGCGGTGTTCCGCCCGCGTTCTTTGCGCGCGTTGACGGCAATTTCACCGGCACCACCGACG